>Ga0123357_10013432_pt1 | contig 10633 bp, 10 predicted proteins | sample TergutEmb28metaG_FD_89873 | JGI IMG/M metagenome (GOLD analysis project Ga0123357, IMG submission 89873) | Embiratermes neotenicus P4 segment gut microbial communities from Petit-Saut dam, French Guiana - Emb289 P4 | ecosystem: Host-associated > Arthropoda: Insects > Digestive system > Gut ...
CATCCTCAGGAGCTTGCGACTTATTTGTTGAGTTATTTCATGGGTTGTATTGCTCTGGTTCGATGTGTGTTGGTGTTACGTTGTGGTTTGGCTGGGGTGGTGTGGCATCCGTATGCAGGCTGAAGCACTACTGCAGTAGTGCTTCAGCCTGCATACGGATACCACACCACCACAGCCATACCACAATGTAACTCCAACACACATCGAACCAGGTCAATACAACCCATGAAATAACTCAGCACATAAGTCGCAAGCTCCTGAGGATGGATGTATTAACATCTGAAACATGTTGAGCATTAAATAAAGAAATAATAAAGCAAGTGACATCAGGTTGGTCTCTCTTTACTCAACTATCAAGATGATGCATGGCCCAATAAACATAAGATGCTGTATTCAATCTGGACTTTATTTGGTCTATATGAGCCTTCCATGCTAGGGAGTCATCAGTGAGCAAACTCAAAAAATTTGTATTTGATGAGCTTTTGACATAATTACCCTGGTAGTTAAGTTTCAAATCATAATGCCGGTTATTTTTCTTATTAAATTGTAAGTAATGTGTTTTATTGTAATTTAATATTAATTGGTTTACTTTAAACCAATTATTAATGTCCTTAAATATTTTATCTATTTTTGTTTCAAAATTTTCCAAAGTTGGACTAGTTACTATTATACTGGTATCGTCCTCATACAAAAGGATTTTGGTTCCAATGGATGCTAAATTTGGGAAGTCATTTATATAGATTAGGAAAAAAATGGGTCCCAAAATTGAACCCTGTGGTATCCCCTGTTTTATTTTCTCCCAGGTGGATTCAATACCATTATTATGACTAAAGATTCCTTTTACATATCTTCCATCTAAATAAGATTTTACTAAATTGTAAAATTTTCCTGATACTCCATAGAATTTCATTTTCCCTAATAGCACAGCATGATTAATACAGTCAAATCCTTTATGGAGGTCACAAAATATTCCTCCCACCAACTGTTTGTTGTTCAATGCTGTCAGTATTTCATTTAGTAATATATCAGATGCATTTTCTGTTGACACTTCACTTCAAAAACCATATTTATGCTCATTCGTTATAACATTATTGTTCAAATGATCAAATAATCTTTTGTGTATGACTTTTTCAAAAATTTTAGAAAATACAGGCATTAGGGAGATTGGTCTATAATTAGATGGGGAAGATTTGTCTCTGCTTTTGTAAATTGGCTTAATTAATGAGAATTTCGGTCTTTCAGGGTAGATACCAGAGGGCAAGCATTTTGTTACATATGTTTATTAAGGGAGAGATTATAAAAGGTTTACTTATTTTTATGATTTTTGTTGAGTTCTCATCATACCCACTAGAATTCTTATCCGTCAGTGAGTCTATTATTTTGTTTATTTCTTTTGCAGAGGTGTAAGGCCAACTTATGTCTTTGAATGGCTGATTAAAGTATTTAAATAAATTTTGTATTGGACTTACCTCTTCTTCTTTTTCATTAGTTCTTTTGCTACTAATACTCCCTGCTGTGTTTAAAAAGTAATTGTTAAGTTCATTTGCAATGGTTATTTGGTTATATACTATATGATCATTAATTCTTAATAGTTTAATGTTATTCTCATTAGTTAATTTAGTTGTTTCTTTATGTATAATATTCCGCGTGGTTTTCATTTATTTTTTTGACTTAGTAATAGCTTCTTTATAATATAATTTTTTCGCTTCCTTTATGAATTTAGATAATATTTTGCAGTAGTGTTTGTAATATAACATGTTCCATTTCGTTATTGTCCCTCACCTTCAGACACAACTCTCTCTTTCGATTACAAGAGGTTTTTATCCCTTTGGCTATCCAAGGTTTAGAAATTGTATTGAAGTTTGTATGTTTCTTAATGAAGCAAGAGTGAAAAATCCTTAAATATATATTTAAAAATTTATTGAAAGAAGTGTTGGCATCATCTTCCATAAAAATTTCTTCCCAGTTTTCATGACCTAGTAGTAATTGGAATTCCAGTATATTTTGGTCATTGATGTCCCTCTTTGTGGTGATATTTTTTATTTGTTTTGTAAGAACAATATTTTCTATCATTATTATCTGTACCTCATGATCAGAAAGCCCATTGATATGGGGATTTATAATATAATTTTTAGTCCTTGTTATGAATATGTTATCAGTAGCGGTAGTAGATACTTTTGATTTACGCGTAGGAAATGATACTGTTCCTATTAGGTTATTGGTTTGTAATAGTGTATCTAATTGTTGCCTTATCTTACAGTTTTCTAAATAGTTAATATTTATGTCACCACATATCACAAATTCAATTTTACTATTATATCATGGGTGAACTGCATAAAAGTTTGATATCACTGCGTAGATAAAAAAATCTATTTTTTTTATCCATTTTGTGGGGGTTCTGCCACCCACAACCCACCCCCCATTTTGGGAGCAACCTGATACAAGTGATACTGTAGAGTAACAAGTATCAGCTCTGTAGGACATTAGGTATGTTTAGTAGGTGAAGTTATTTTGTCTGAATTAGTGGTGGTGGTTTTTTTTTTTTGGGGGGGGGGGGTGTCAAGTACCTCAAGTCTTATATGGCGAATCTTGCATTATATTCCAACAGACATGTTGATGTGCATCCCATTGACTCAAAAGGTGGGTTGGGATGACCGTAGGATTTGGAATAAGCAATACTGTATGAAACATACAGGTAAAAGCAGTGCAAAGTATTTTTCAGTTAAGTGTTCCTCTAAACTGTTGTATTCAAGACACATGAATTTAGAATGTTGATTTATATATTATATAGATACAAAAACCCTTAAAGGTATTATTCATTCTGAAACATTAAGCAGTCCTCAAGTGAGTAAATGGAATGTATATTTAAGCGTATTGTCACTCTGACTTTTGAAATGCCCATGTGCAGTAATGACCTTAGTTTGTATTCATTATGACCAAAGGGAGTTGATTTATCTTTTAGGGGCATTGTAAAAGTTCTGTACATGTAGGTCTGTTTCAAAACCAGAATTTGTTTGACAAATTACATTTTACAGACCCTCGGTATATAAACTCCAGTATATCATGTCACTGCCTCCCAACATTTGGTACGTGTTGTATTCTAGTCAGTGATCCTTCTTTTTTGAAGTTTCTCATAACTTGAGTCAAATGAGTAATCACCTCAGGTGTGCCTAAGTATTTCCTGTGGAGTGGTCCCTTAACGTATGTTATTGAATCAGAGTCTGGAGGGCTCATGTCAGAAGTGTTCATGGGTTGAGGAAGCATGTCATCCTTACTTTCTGTACAACTGCCATATGCACTCCGGTTGGGAGCTGCTCTCTGGTCTTCTGTCAGTTGGTATAAGACTCACTTGGCAATGGCTTTTCTCATGTGAAAAGTTTGGGTCAGAATCCTGAAGACAGAGGTGTTTGACATGTTTGTTTCAAGTGCTGTTTTCTCGCTTGTGTGTCAGTGTTCTTTAAGCAGGCTGGTGGATGATTACTATTAACCATCTATGTCATATGTATTGCTGTCAGTAGACCTCTGCTTGGATCATTTTTAGTGTTTCTCTGACCTTTATGGAAGAGAGATACCCACCATGACTATGCTGTGATCCACTGCACTTTCTCCACAAACTTCATGTACAGCACTATGAATCTCATATGGGTTTTTTCCATATAAGGTTTCAATTTTGATGTACAGGTAATAAACCTGAAAGTTTTGTCCTTCACTTTACATTATTATTGTACAGAACAGGAACAGTGGAAACAGAAAATGAGTGTACAGCGTTATCAGGCAGTGACACAGAGTTTAAAACCACTGCATCATCCTGCTGCCTGCCCACACATGTGCAGTGTGCAGAACTTTTGAAATCCCTTTGTACCATGTTTGTTGCAATAATCATGTCTGCCTCTGTTTGTGATTAATATTTATAATGATGTTAATGTTTCTTTCTATAGGCACACTGGCAAGATTGCATGGAAAGGACACTGTGTACACTGTTTGAGGACTACTATTACAAAAGTAATCCAAAGAGTACAATACAATATGATAAATTCATAAGTTTGTTTGTTAAATTAGCCAAAGACCCATGTGATGAGAAGATCAGGTTCATGGTTTCTATGTTGAAACATAATACCAAAGATGGTGCCCTTACCTACAGTAATATAGTGGAAGTGAGTATCTACTTATGAAATATTGCGAGTTGGTGTTTTTTAACTTGAATGTCTTGTGCAGGGAGGCTGTTTAGTGGCCGTCCATGAGCACAGTCTTTGTGTCATGCCTGGTTACTGCATCAGTTGCTGCCTTTACCACTCAGTTGACTGCAGTGGTATACTGAGACTGCAGCAACATGCTAGGAGTGCAGTCTATAGTCCACTTCCATTATATGTGTGCTTAACTTACTAGTCAGTGATTTCTGTCATCATAAAACATAGGATCCACGATGTTTGAGCACACCAACCACTAGCTTTTACACCATGTGTTAACCCTTTGGCACCTGAATCAAATTCCCAATGAACTCAGCAAGAGACAGGGATTTAAATGCCCCTCTCATTACTTTGCATGTTATTGGCCAATGACAAATGTAGTCATCACTCATCTTGTTCAGTGTTATATTATGCAGTGACTCTAGTTATCCTTTGGTACTACTGGGTTCCATAGATTATGTATGCTCCAGTATATGTTATTTTGTGTGGGTGTGTTCTTTAAAGTAAGATTAAGAAAGACTAAGGAGACTGAGACCAAGATAGTTGATGTGAAGTTGTGAACAGATGTTACCAGTTGTGGAAATTATATCATCAGTGCACTCTTGAGTTTGGTGTCTAAGGTTTACATGTTCTTAGATTGTGATTTGGATTTTGCTGATATTACCGAAATTCTGCAATATATTTGTCTTTACTGAATGTTGTCTCATTTCCAGTATGTGAAGAATGTGATATCATCATACATGATCATTCTAACAGTGACAGATCATATAGTGTTGAAATCCTGGCTGACACTGGGTGTTAAAATTCCAGATTACAAACTGAAGCAAATGGCAGGGTCACTGTGCAGGAACCTTGAGGAGGACGAAAATGTTGAAGAGAATGTTGAAAAATGGTTTGGTTTGTGCTCACAGTTTCAGAAACTTCAGACATCTTTTTTGCATTATTTATATCATGTGCAACAGGAACATGTGACATATGGGGAGGAACTGGCAGAGTATTGTTTGTTCCCAATGTGCAGGGGAGTACCACAACAGTACCAGCATGTGTTCCCATCAGTCTTGACAATCCCAGATGTTTTGTTCTTGAACACATTTTTACCACCAGCCATGCAGCACCAGTGGAGGTTCTGTTTTTCCACAGAGATTCATGGCGAAAGTTTTGCAAAATTGCTTGGACTTATTGTAGACAAAGGGCCAACTGTGATGGTTGTAAAAGACAAAAATAACCATGTTTTTGGAGGATATGCATCAGAAAACTGGACTGTAGGTCCAAACTTCAAAGGTAAGCATCACGTGAATTTTGGTTAAAGTAAAGGCACATGCAGTCAACCCCACATTTTATGTTCCTGTGTTCAAAGCTTTCTGTAAAGTAAGAACAAATTTTAATTATCTAATGTCTGTAGTCTCAAATTTCCTCCGCTTGTTGTTAAAATCCATTGCTCCCAATAGAAGCCTTAAATTAGATTTCATTGGAGCCTGAAATATGTGCTGTGACCAGTGCTAACATACATACATATCTACAGAAATCTCACTTCTATGCCTTTACACATGCCTTGGCATTTGAATGTCTTGTAGAATTGAGTGTGTTTATTTAAATGTTTTTGGCTTTATTCGTGTATGTCTGTGCTTGGTATAGACTTGCTTATCTAGGATTGATAGGTATTCATGTAATATTCACGTATTATTACCTAATTCATGCACATTTTCTAAAACTTGATGATTTAAACACCTGAGTTTATAATTTATGTGGGTTCATAGAATTATGTTGATACAAAATCAATACTTTAAGGTAAGCTGTATTAGTAATTTGATGAATGATACTAAGTAAGGTGTAAAATCTGATGAAACACATTTCAGTCAGTGTTAGTCCTTTCTGGCGTCCCCGCAGCTTTGCTTTATGTTTCGGAATCATTGTTTTGCAGCATACCTACTATCTTTCGCAGCAAGTAAATAAAACTGGGAGATTAGTTTGAGGCCCAATAATTTTGACTGATGGGCATGGTTATTGGGCTCCACAAAACTTTATAGAGTAGGTTTTGCAGAGGTGTCTGATATGTAGGTTTGCTGTTTTGCCATGTAAATTTTTGTTCTTTTCTTTGTATGTCATGATGTGGAATCATATGTGTTGATAAACAGTGGGGGCTTGGAACTGATGTTATGTCATATGAAGGTGAAGCCATTTATTATCATAAAGGATATTTGTATGACTGTGCTGTTTAATGATGCTGTCACTTACTAAGATCTTATAACATTTGTAGCTACAATGCGACTTTGACTTGTTGCTTGTGGAAATAATATTTAGGTAGTTAATGTGCACAAAAGGCTGACTGTGAAAAGTGTTTTAAAAGATATTTTAAAGGAAGACTCATACCTAACTGCAGCTAACCTATTGTACTTGTGTGAACTGAAAAGTGGTTTAAAAGATATTTTAAAGGAAGACTCATACCTAACTGAAGCTAACCTATTTTACTTGTGTGAACTGAAATTAGAAGCCATTAAATAAAGAAAAAATATTTTATTTTATTAATGTGTGGCTCTTGGCTAAGTTGCCTCCTAAAGTGTGGCTCCTGAAGCTTATCTAGCTGGCCACGCCTGTTACGTACTGTAGGGAGAACAGCATATTCACCTCCTTCACTTATTTGTGGAACAGTTGTTTTGGCAACCCTTGTTCATTTCAGAGTAGTTCACGCATTGATTTTCAGTCTTGTTTGCATAGTTATATAGCCATAAGAAAGGAAGATTAAGAAGTACCTATGACCAGTTCCTTTTGTCTGGCAGAAAAGTTGTTTCTGACCAAGCACAGTGAGACAAGTTTAAGTCATTTCCATGTTTGGTGTTGTATATTGTAGATCTTGCATTTTAGTGTACACTTTTAATATTGTAATAATTGGAATTTTGTTAAGAGGCATACCCTCTCCAGTCCAGTGCCAAGGTTGTGAATGAGTTGGAGCTGCACCTGTGCCTCTGCTCTGTGTCTGCATGGGCATGTTGTGGGGTGATCTTTACCGTTTTTAATACGAATCATTTTGAAATTTTTCAAAAAGGATCCAGTGACAAATTACAAGTTATTGTAGTTTAGATGAGTGATAGTCACTTCCAGTTTTTGAGATGGTGCTTTAGAACCAAAGTATGTGATACAGTTTATTATCTTTGAATAAGCATATCGCTGATGAAACATTTTGTCATAACCCACCAATACACAGTTTTACAGGAGACAGAAAAAACTTGACAGATCCTTCATAGACCAACATGTAGGCATGTTATGGTTTTATGAAGATATAAGGAGAACATTTTTTTGGTCGACATGACATTTTGACAAGAGGTATGTTTGTAACCCAACTGTCTAGTAATGTGTGAATCTCAGTGTGACAAATGCTGTGGGTTATAACAAATTGCTGTTTTATGAGTGATAGTGTTTCAATGTGTACGTGATACATAAAATTATATGTGATTTGTATGTTTATGTGATGATGAGTTTTTGATGGATTCACACTGGAGTGCAAAGTTTAAGTGACACCTTATTTTGGTTGGAGTTGTGTTGTGATGAGCAGTAAGGTACCCTAATTTCTAGGAGCTGTGTTTCTGAAGGTTTGTTTTTGTATAAAAGTTTCTTCAGAAGTGGCTCATTTGCGTTTACTTACAACAATTTATATAATATGTATTTTTTTCTCAGAGTACAACCAACAAGGTGCAACGTTTCACAATTTATTTATTTCTGTAAGACGCTCTACATGTTTTAGACAGTTTTTTCCGTCCATCATCAGGAGCTCAAAACTGCACATACAGCTTCAGATATTTGTCAGACCAATACCGCTACCTGCTGCTAGCCTGGCCAGGCTAGCAGCAGGTAGCGGTATTGGTCTGACACTGTATGTGCAGTTTTGAGCTCCTGATGTTGGACGGAAAACCCACCTGAAACATGTGGAGCGTCATACAGAAATAAATAAATTGAGAAACATGGCATCTTGTTGGTTGTACTTTGAGAATATATTAGCGATGCACAGACCTGTGAATGTTAACTATATTTTCTTCTTCATTAAAGGAGGTGAAGAGAGCTTTTTGTTCAGTCTGTATCCAGAAATGAGGGTATGTGAGTCAACAGGTTATAACAGTCACTTTCAGTACCTCAACATTCAACAGCAAACACTGCCTAATGGATTGGTAAGCCTCCTTTAGGATACTGTAAGAATAACAATACAATTAACACTGAACATGGTATGCTATATTTTCTGCCTCATGAAGATACTATAAGTGACAGACACACACTGTAATGAGCATGGTATTTTTGCAGATTTAGTAGCATTTCATCATCCAGTTTTAAGGTGCAGGGTGATTTTTGGGGAAATTTTTTAGAGGAAAAATGCGTGTTTGAGGCAGTAAATACCATGTGCATACAGTAGTCCCTTGCAAACTACTGTTCTTAATATTTGCTGTCTGTAAATGGCACTCTGGTTTCCAAGTCATAGTATTTAGTTATGAGTGTCCCCTGTTACCTGTGCACCTGTGATTTTTAATTATAATCCCCTGTGACAGGATGTGTACTGCACTGTTTGAGTGGTGGCACCACATTTCGCCAGAAAACTCTTTGACATTAAGGATGTTTGTTGATGATGCTCTACACATCTTAGAATAAACAGCCTGGAGGACTCTGATGTATCTGTGATGTTTCTGTATGGCAGTTCTTTGTCCTCTGAACTCTAAGGACATTTCAGTATTGTGTGTCTGTTTGCATTGAGGCACTGCACTAGAAACCAGAAGATTGCGGGTTCAATTCCCGATAGCGTTACTGGGATTTTTCATTGACTTAATCCTTCCAGCTGCACTATGACCGTTGGGTCAGTGGGTCAGTTCAGTGGCGTACCCAGGAATTTTGTTCGGGTGGGGGGTTTCAACAAATCTAGTTGAGGACAGAGGACAGAGAGAATGGGGATCTGGGGGCGGTAGTCCCCTAAACAGGGGTTCTGGAGGCAGCTGTAATTTGGTACAAGAAATTTCATTTCATATAGTAAAATTTTCTTAATTTTTGGTACTTTAAGACTTTATGATGACAACCAATTTATTTGTCATTGCTAATGTAAAACAATTGCGAACCTAGGTAGTTTTAGAATTTTACTGCCTTTTTTCTGAACATCTTGGGGTGTTTGTGTCCTAAATTCAGCAATTTTTAGCAGTTTTCACAGTCAGGTTGAATTTGGCACGATTTTGGAGGGCCTTCGGAATTTCGGGCGGGGAGGGGGGTGTTTGAAACCCCCCCCCAATCGGTATGCCACTGGTTCAGTTTACTCGCTAACAGAAATGAGTACCAGAGATAACTTGTGGGGATAAAAGTGGGTGGTGCATAGGGCTGACAACTTTTCAACCTTTATGTGTGGATTGTGTAGAAATTCTGGGAGCCCCAACCTCCTGGATATATTAAGGACCCGTACAGGTCTGCAGTGGTTTAATATCTGTTTGCAACTTGGTAGTTTACTTTACAGGGTTTCAGACATACAGTTTGTCTTCCTTTTAATTTGCATCCAACCTTCAGCTGAGTGATACAGTTTCATTCCAGGAAAAGCATAAAATCACTTGTGCTGGGTGGACTGAGTGTGCTGCTGAAGTGATTTATGACGACATTAGTAGGTGTTAAGTTTTATTTTGCTTTCTAATGAATAAGATGACATGTCTGTGAACACAGACTCTCTTTCCTCACTTTCACGGTTGTGCTTTAAATGGCCTTGAGAATAAATGAAACAACCACTACTGTAGTTCAGGAGGTTTCCAGGCAGTTTATGAATTCTGTATGTTTGACTTGAATGATGGACTGTGATTTGCGGTCAGTACCTGATGTATAATGGTGACTTAAAGATGCGTACATCTGTAATAGTTTGTTACATTACTTCGTTGCTACACTGACTGAGGAAGAGAAATTCGCAGACTCTTCACTATACAAGACCTGTCTGGAAACAGATGAATGCATGCCAGTCTGAAAATTGTAACATTTATCTTAAACATATTTTCAGAATTAACAAAAATTATCAAGTTTTCTATGACGTGTAATACACATCTGTAATGGCAGTTGTATACAGGGTTGTTTGTAAGTCCCTCCGGGATTTCGGAACTCGACTGCGCAACAACCAAGACAGATACGGCAGAAAGGAGCATATCAACAGATAGAGAATCTCTCCAAGTTTTTTTTTTTTTTTGTACTAGGGGCCTATGCCACGTGATTCACCACAACTGCGACAAAGGATCATGGAGGCAGTCGCTGCTATCGACTGCCAAATGTTGCAACGCGTGTCGCAGGAACTTGATTACGGGATTGACATCTGCCGCGCCACCAAAGGTGCACATATCGAGCAGCTGTAAGGTTGGACAAAAACTTGGAGAGATTCTCTATCCATTGATATGCTTCTTTCTGCCGTGTCTATCTTGGTTGTTGCGCAGTCAATTTTCGAAATCCCGGAG
>Ga0123357_10013434_pt1 | contig 10633 bp, 7 predicted proteins | sample TergutEmb28metaG_FD_89873 | JGI IMG/M metagenome (GOLD analysis project Ga0123357, IMG submission 89873) | Embiratermes neotenicus P4 segment gut microbial communities from Petit-Saut dam, French Guiana - Emb289 P4 | ecosystem: Host-associated > Arthropoda: Insects > Digestive system > Gut ...
CTATGAAGATGGAACCGATAGTGAGTTCCGAAACGTCGGCAATTAAATCTCAGACGCCGGGGAATTACCCAAAAAGGAATAAATTACATTTACAACACGGCGAAAGCTTAAAAAGAAGATTTAACTGGAATGTGAGACGCGAAGAGGATTTATTGAATTGTGATAGGAGAATTCTTCTTAAATTCTACCTTGTATTTCGGGGATATGATGGGACGATGGCCCAAACAAGACACAAGGACACAAAGGCTCAGAGTCGGAATTAGTTACAAGAATTGTGCAGGGCCACTGGTACTGCTGCCTGCATGCTAATCCTACTTGGCTCTGTATATTTAATATTTTGTTTTGTCCTTGTAGTTTGTCAAATTTTTAAGATCCAAATAAATGCACTTAATTATGATGTATACACCGTGCCATTTTATATCAACCTATCTGCGCCATATTTTCAGCTCATGTAATCGTCATCAGGGAGACAGGTTAAGGGGAAACATATATGTGTCTACAGTTACATTAGAAAGCACTAAATATGCGTCTTTTGTATACAATATGTAGCGTTGTAGTGTATACTGTAGTTTTTGTTGATAGTTTTTTGTTATTTTCAGTACACACACACACATACACACACACATACACACACACACACATATATATATATATATATATATATAGGTACGTTAAATGTAAAATTTACCCTAATACAGGCCACGAAGGCCCAGAAGGGGTTCATAATTCTGAATTGTGCCATCCCCCTTGTGTGTTTAAACTATATGGTGAGGTAAATTCAGTCAAAAACACAACTATAAATATATGGATAAATGATGATTATTATTATAAATGGAGAAACTACATGTTTCGGCCTATAGCGGTCGTCTTCAGATTTTGACAACTTTCTTGCTAAAAGAGTCTTTTTGCTAAGAACATCACCACGCGGTTTAGGCATATTATATAAAAATTTTAGCAAGAAAGTTGTCAAAACCTGAAGATTGCCGCTATAGGCCGAAACATGTAGTTTTTCCATTGTTAATAAACACCATCATTTAGCCGTATATTTATAGTTGTGTTTTTGACTGAATTTACCTCACCATATAGCCCAGAGGGGGAGTAGATATATAGCGCTACTCTTTCTGTAACTTTGGTGCTAGATGGTGTTAGGATGTTCAGCGCCACGCCCCGGCTACTTTACCCCCGAGAATGAACCGGTACCCATTTTATGGGAAGCTGGATGGACTCCCCAAGGCCGGTCTGGACGGGTGCGGAAAATCTCGCTACCCACCGGGATTCGGTCCTCGGACCGTCTAGCCCGTAGCGAGTTGCTACACCCACTACTACCAACTACCACCTATCCACCCACCCACCTGTCTATGTATATAATATGTATAATATGTTCATGATTAAACTTGTTTAAATTTTGTGTTCGATGTCAATCTTAATGTGTACAATACATTAATTATTAAAATTTTGGATTAAAATTTATTTAAAGCTTCTGTTTACAGTTTTGTGTTAGTTCACTGTTGAAACATCAATATTTAAGTAACAAAAAAGCTGTAAACAACAGCTATATATGATGTCGATATATGTGGTATGCAGGGAGACTAATGTATTGTAGAGGCCTAATTCTCTCTATTGCAATTAGAATGCATAATTATTTGTCCTTGTGTTTTTCTGTCTTATGATGGTTTTAGAGGAAAAACACTTTGCAGATTGATATCAAATAAAAAGTTGTGTATATCTTAAGTGTATTTATTTGGATTGCAATGAGCATTGACTTCATTTTATTGTATTGTTATTGACAAGAAATTATTGAATGCCTTTCCATAAAGTGCGTGTGTCGAAAACATGAGTTTTTCTTTACCGATTTCACTGAATTACGTCTCGAATGCTGGGGCAAACTGTACAACTTAGTTTGTTGTGTCTATGTTCCTGGGGAAGCCGTGTTGTTGTCAGTACTATTACAGTAACTAACACCATAACACAGGAATGCTCTTAGAGTTTGTATGCGGAGGAGATGGGTGGAGCCGGATCGGGGCCAAATTCAATTACGTTCTTTTCTTCTAGTTGCACTGAATAAGTTTTCTGCTATGACAGATGTTGTGAGGATTCAGGTCTTCTGAGTTGTTATGAAGGGTCGACTGCTAAATATGCAATTCGTAATTACCGACGTGCTGACAGAGCGCAGTGCTGTCATCTTCAGGATCAAGCAGAAAAAGAAGAGTCAGCCAACACTGCATAACATCCCAAAAGATTTACATCTTCTTCAGCACCACTGGGAGGGCCACATATATCATATTATTGTGCTCTTTGATTTTCTCGTTAGCTACTATCTTAATGAATTAAACGTCCATCTCTTTTACGTTCCAAGTAATTTAATCACTGAAATTCATGGCGTTAATTTGCTTACTATTATTATACATACATACATACGTACGTACATACAAAAGTGCTAAAAATTTCTCATACACAGTAAATTCCACTGTAGATCGCCACTAATGTCTTGTTTACAACGAACCAGCAGTACAACTAAAGTTACCTAAGTTAATCTATACTATCCACACACACACACACACACATACACACACAAAATAAATTTATGTATCTGTATTATCTGCTGAACGGTACTACAGACTCGTAATTTTGAAGCTTGCATTTCCCTTACATATATTAACCCTCTAAAACCCGGGGATACCTACATGTACCGCCTCTTTAACCCTTTGACGCCTAACGACCACTATACTGGTCGTACCGCACCGCTAACCTCTGAACGTTGCGTTTTATATATTTATTCAACAACTATAGGTACTGAATATTTTAAACACGGTGTATACTCTCCGTTTTTTTTTCTCTTCAAAATGCAGTTTGTTTCATAATTCTAACATATTTGGTTCCTATTTTATTCACATTTTATATACAGAATGTGCAGAAATTTAAAAAAATATTTCCGGCGCCAAAATGTTAATAGTAAAAGGCTGTGTATTTTGCAAACAACATGTGTTTGTTTGTTCACGCAGTTCACACAATAAACAACGATTCTTTCCGTACACGTAATTTATGATTACTCTTTGTAATGGAAGCCCACTGTGCTCTCTTTACGGTAGGAGTTGAATTTTTATATGTGACAGAGATCAATTAAGTCTTTGAAATTCCTGATATTACTTTCGATCCCTAAAATGCAAAATTGAATAATGGTCTCAGAATGTTAACAAAAGTAAATACGTATAATAACATATTTTTAGTGTTATTTAGCACTCTTTGTGATGGACACAGAACACACTTCTTACCAAAATGAGTTCAGAAGGGTAAAGCAGGAAGTGACTATGGTCGAGATGGGTGAAGGATAATATTCAGCGTTCTTTAATGTTTAAATTTTATGTTCTGTTCATCGTACATCGTGATATATCCGTACAATAAGAACCAACAGGATGCACCATATACTTTCAATTTGTTTCATTGATTAGCCTGCACATTTGTTGACGTTTTGCTGACCGTGCATCTCAGTATATTTATCTCAGTAATTAACCAACTTGATGCTAACAATTTTTGTTTTACAATAAGTTTATTTCATGCCTCTACATGTTTCGAGCACATGTGCTCGAAACATGTAGAGGCATGATATAAACTTATTGTAAAACAAAAATTTTGTGCTTCAAGTTCGTTAATTACTGAGATATATAGCCTGTACATGTTTCGAGCAGGCTTACTGCTCATCATCAGGAGATATTACTCTGTATATACAGCAATTGGTAGTATCTCCTGATGATTAACAGTAAGCCTGCTCGAAACATGTAGATATTAATTACTGAAGGAAACTGAAAGTAAATAGTGTATCCTGTTGGTTCTTATTGTACGGATTCAGCATTCTCTGGCACGTTTCTATATTCAGTATTTTATTTAAAGGTCCTTTCTCATTTTCACAACTTAAGTAACGCCGACTGGAAAGGCGAATGGCGGAATGGATATGATAAACCAGCAGTGGTTGAGGCTTATATGTGATTTCAAACCCTACAGGAATTGGTCGACATAGACAGTAGGTACGGCGCATGTCCAATTTTGTTCATTTCGGAACTGAGTGTACGTATTGTCAACTGTGTATGTGCATACAAGGGAGTCCAACTGAAATCCAAACCCCAGCTTACTGGAATCTGAACGGCCGCAGCATGACCGCCCAGGCAGTTGTGTTATCTCCCCAGCAATTATCTTCCGCCACCCTCTCATTACGCTGTCATTGCCACAAGAAAAAATTCGAAACGAGTTTCAATAATGTTATTTCTTCAATTTTATTGTTTGTCGATTCTTAAAATTGGACAAATCTGAAATTGTGTGACTTGAAATTTCTCAGTTCGGTGAGTGTCTGTATTCCGGAATTCATGAACTAATTTATTTGGCTACGTCAAAATGTTGACAGACTGGAAGGCTGACTCCTGGTTCTAGGCAAAGTTAGAAATTGTTCTCTAATGGCTTTGGGGCTGTCCGTTCCTCCATCTGATCGGTACTGGCTAATCTTTAATAGCTAATAGAGTAGCCTGTAGTGCAGCCTGACTGCCTTCCCGGAGATAAACGCTCAGAATTCCACGGTGACTATGCGATTTCCCATGCACAATTCGACAACTTGGTATACTAGCTCCTTTTTCGCTTAATCTAGGTTTTTGTCTCTGTATTGTATCCAGCGAGGACGCACGGTGGCGCAGTTAGCTGAAGCACTGCGCCACAAGCCGGAAGGTCGCGGGTTCGATTCCCGATGGTATCATTGGAACTGTTAATGGACTTAATCCTTCCGGCCACACTATGGCCCTGGAGTCGACTAAGCCATTAACAGAAATAAGTAACAGGAGTGTCTTCTGGGAGGTAAAGGCGGTCGGTTCGTAGGGCAAACAACCTTACCGCTTTCATGTGCCTATTTTCTAGAAATTCTGGCAAACTTAAATTCCTACAGCCCTAAGGGCCTGTCTAGGCCTATAACTAGGTACGTTTTATAGGTATGCAGCGTGTTACAGTAATAGGACAACAGAAAGGAGCCCTACGGATCGACTGTTCTCACAGTTCCCTCAAGATACGAATATTCTGTCCCGCTTACCGCTCTGTATTTCCTCTAAATATTCTATCCATTCTGTTTGAAGAAATGTTTGTACCAATAATGTAACCACGTAAGCCACGACAGCCTTTTTCGGCTGATTTAGGTAAGTCAGAGGGAGTTACAGGTGAATATAACAGTACGTGGAAAGGGCGACCGTCGAGATCAGTGATACGTCTATTCATCGGCCTGAGTACAGCGGCTCTCCCCGCAGTGTGTGGGTCCGTATGAATGCCATATCAAGCTCAGAGTAGTGACGTAGCAAGCGCCATCAAAGATGTTGACGAGTGGCTGTTATGAAATATTGACTCGGATCCTTTGAATGCGTGTTTCAATCCTCTTAAAAATGTCAAAGGGGAAAAAGTATACCCTTTCCCACCACACACAAACACACACACACACACACACACACACACACACACACACAAAGTGACTTATCTCTACATAAATTAATACGGGGAAAAAAATTGAAATTTATTGAAATATCTACTTTTACAACAAGAATTTTAATGTTAGACTGAGATGTATTCATTAATTAAGAATGTTCCTCGTGTAGTGAATCAGTACTCTGTAAATGGAATGCAAGAGACTTCGTATGTCCACAACAGATAACATGGTCCTTAAGTATCGTTCTGTGCGCTGTACTTTAGCATCCTCAGTGTATTCAGAACGCTTGCAGCTTATTGTAAATTAAATAAGGACGTAATATTAACAGGTGACCTGGAATGTTTACATTTTTTCGGCCGAATCTTCGTGTTTTTGTACCGTGCATCAATGGCGATTAAAATACTTTATTATCCAACAGATGCACAAATATATAATTCGTAGATACAATCAGAAATATTATAAAATATTTAAAATTGCTCCAACATGTTTCGGATCACAAGGGATCCATCATCAGGGAGCTCTATACAGTGCTTGACTAAAATTATAGCATATGCTGCCATAACACCGACTACGTATATATAAACGGACAAGATAGAACCATTACTGTAATTTTAGCCAAACACTGTGATGATGGATTCATTGTGATCCGAAACATGTTGGAGCAAATTTGAATATTTTATAATAATTCTAATTGTATCTATGAATTATATATTTGTGCATCTGTTAGGTAATAAAGTGTTTTTCTTTCGGCGGAATGTTAATTTAAAGTAGACCACCATATTTGGCGGAGGTAAAAAAACGTAAAAACGTGCATAATTTTGGTTCAAAGATGCGCAAATAAGATTTCATTAGGCAGAATAAGCATGGACGGATCCATTTAAATATCTTTCCAGTATTCGATTAAATTGTTTGCAGTTTCCTCACTGCTGAGGATAGGTTGCGCTGGAAGTCTCTTGTAACTGCAGTAAAGAACTTTTGTACGTTACGAAATAAAGAAAATTGTTGTACTAGCTCAGCTGATATCAGGTCCCTTAAAATGAACAGTTTTATGGATTTATTTATCGACCACGATTGTCTTCGTCCACGCCCGTAATTTTCCTTTATTTACTGGAACTACACGTAGTTCTATCGGCTCTACACCACACTGTAATCACACAGTAACATTTCCACATTACCAAATCCACCAGGACACTTTTCTGAGCTAAATGAACAAATTCCACGCCCTGTCCTCCTATTATTTAAGATAATTTTTAACGATGTCATCCCTTCTACACCTAGTTCTTCTAGCAGTCTCTTTTCTTAGGGTTTTTACACTAAAACCCTTGCGTACCACACGTCCCACCCATCTCATTATCTATTATTTGATCGCCTAAGTAATATGTTTCGCGCGGAAGGCAGGAGCTTAATCATAGTGCGATATTTATGTTTACCCCTGCTTCGTCCTCTCAGTTATGTCCAGGGATGATCCTCAGTAAAGTGTTCCTGCAATGCAGTTGGTTATTTCCTTGGCTTGGCTTTACATTTAACTTAACTGCGCTCTTCGATTTTACACTTCAGTTTTACGGTATTTTCCTTTCATGTATATCCAGCCGTTCTTGACGTCCATTTTACGCCTTTTTCCTTTGACGTTCCTTGTAAGTGTATACCAATTCTTAATTTGCGTTCTCTCATTTTTAGTTGAACACCCTTCCGCTAGTTTATTTGTATTAACTTTTCAGTCTCCTGTTTCTTATGGAAATATTGTTTCTGATTTAAGGAATGTAACTGGTGCGTAAAAGAAGGGCCGTGTGTAAGTCAGTTCATTAATATGTCCCACATCGAGACATGAAATATGCAGTTAAAATAGTACTAAATGCATGAATTAACTATAAATAATTAACTATAAATTTCTGTCGTATTTTTTAATAATATACTTGAGCTTCGCATTCACTGTTTGGCCCAAAATGAACAAATGTCACTGTTTATGACCAACAGCAACATTTGGCATTCCCGTGAAAAGGACGAGTTCGAACAGAAGCAATAAACTCACCGACACTGTCTCCTTTTTTCACTTTTTTCAGCGTCTAAATAAAAAAACACGACGTTTCGGAAGCCAGCTCTGCTTTTGTCTTCAAGAAAAGAGGCACTTAACCTGGTGGACCTCTCATATCGAGCCCAGTTACAGCTCGATCTCTGGGGTCCACCGGGTTAAGTGCTTCTTTTCCTGAAGGCAAAAACAGAACTGGCTTTCGAAACGTCGTGTTTTTTAATTTCGATACTGAACAAAGTCCTAAGAGAGGAGATTGCGTCAGTGGGTCATTCACTATCGTCAAAACCTTATACAGGTAAAGGTAAAGGTTAAAGTTTACCCCAGAACAGGCCTCGAAGGCTCAAAGGGAGAGTAGAGATACAGCTCTACTCTTTCCTTAACCTCTGCGCTAGATGGGGTGGGTGGTAAACGCCACACCGCGGCCGCTTTACCCCCAGGGAAAGACCCGGTACCCCATTGTCTAGGAGGCTGGGTGGGCCCCAGGACCGTTCTGAACGGGTGCGGAAAACCTCGCCCCCACCGGGATTCGATCCCCGGACCGTCCAGCCCGTAGCGAGTCACTATACAGACTGAGCTATCCCGTCCCACCCGTCGAAACCCTATAGTGATGAAAAGTAATTTTACCCATATTATGTCAAACAAACACTTTTGCATGGCGTTTATATTAGGACGATCAACACTTTAGAAAAATGCTGCAGTACCACATGAAACGTGTACAGAATGTTTAGGATCTTCTAGGCTATTGGCAAATACTGTTCTAAATCATGCATTAAAAATAAATTTTCCGCTTAAGTTCATTGAAGGCCCACGTAGTTGACGTTCACATATTGTGGATATTGTGTGCTTTGCTGCGATACAACAAATCGTATTTGTCCGGTCGTTTTGTACTGGCAATTTCGCTTGCAACTGAGATGTGTCATTTGCAGCAGTTCATACTGTGCAGCTGTTAACTTGTTCCACTGAACACTTCTGCTACATGTGTGTTTGTGTGTGTGTGTTGCCGTCGGGCTTCTACAAGTTCAGTAAAAGTTCAAAACAGGAAAGGCAGCTTTCCTGTAATGCGTTAATATGAGCTTCATGCAAAGAAACAGAGTCGTAGTTAGTGGATAATTCTGCGCTGCGTTCAGACGTATTTCTATCTAATTTCGCAGTCACTTTGAGAAAAGGCAGATAATACAGAATCCACGAATAATTCCGTTCCGTGGCTTAACTTAAATTTACCTTGTCTGAAAACGAGTAACGTTGATGTTGGTAGGTGTACGTGACTGTTTGGGGAAATGTTAATTACTACGTATCTAATTAATCCTCTCATGCAAATGAAATATAGTTTATAGTCTTAGTAGAGGAGATTGCATAACGAGGAGCTAAATGATTTGTACTTCTCACCCAATATTATGCGGGTGATAAAATCGAGAAGAATGAGATGGGTTGGGCATGTGACGCTTATGGGTGAGGAGACGGGGTTGTATAGGGTCTTGCTGGGGAATTCGGAGGGAAGGAGACCACTGGGGAGACCTAGGCGTAGATGTGTGGATATTAGGATGGATCTCCAGGAGGTGGAATGTGGGTATATGGACTGGATAGGGCTGGCCCAGGATACAGACAGATAGCGGACGCTTGTGAGTGCGGTAATGAACCTTTGAGTTCCGTGAAATGCGGGGAATTTCTTGACTAGCTGCAAACCAGTTAGCTTCTCAAGAGGGACTCTGAACCAAGGAGTAAGTAAGTAAGTAAGTCTTAGTGCCAGAAAAGTACTAAATGAAGTACTTGCAAACTCCTCTGTCTCCTAAACTGGATAAGAATTTTCCTATATTAGATGAGGTTATGTACTTTTCATGTTTGTTTATAAAAAATTTTATCCGTTGAACTACGAGATATTGCTTGTTTCCCTATTCTTATGTATAGCGTATTCTTATTGACGGCAGTTTGCTTGTGACGCCATTTAGCGTTTTGAATAAGACTCGTTACTTAAAAACCAATACATTTTTATTAGTAATTACAGAAATTTTGGTACTAAATTATTGGTGCTTCATGCCTAAACCGATGTTCAAAATTTTGCAGATGTTCTTGCCATCTACTTCCGGTTGTTACCACGTGTGTTGTCCGTTGGAATTGTATATCTAAAATTATGTTTATCATCATCATTATCATCATCTTCCTCCATGGATTAGGTCGTTTAAACTGTTCCGGCATCGACGCGTTGCCATCGTTTCCTGGGGCGCCCCCGATCCCTTCTTCCTCGGGGTTTGTAGGTGAGGGCGTGTTTCGGGAGTCTGGTGCTGTCCATTCTTTCGACGTGGTTGATCCAGTTTTGTTTGTATTTGAGTCTCACGTCTTGTATTCCAGAGATCTCCAGTTCTTGTGTTATGTCTTCCCTTCTTATTTTGTCCAGTCTTGTGTGTCCTGTAACACTTCTTAAAATTATGTTAATTCCATAAAGTCCCTTAGGTTTCAGGCTACTCCAGAAGCGATCGTGTGTCTTCTTTACTCGCATTTGCTTTAGAATAACGATAGAAAGAAACATCAGAAACTGCAAGCGGATGGGCGCAGGGACGTGAACTACGTAGATTTCAAAATGCACGGTGCAACGATAAAAATTAAAGATTCGCCATTTGTCACTCCGCTACCCACTCAATAAATTATCAATCCCTCGTACGATAAATTCTCCTTATTTTTCTTTTGTTAACTTATAAAATTTGGATTCATATAAGGCCTAAATCTAACTATTATTCTAACAGAAGATCAGCAAATTTTGATTTTGCATTTATCTCAATTGCTTTTGTTTTATATAGCCATGTAATTGTTGACATTTTTCATGGGTGGTTATTGTTGCTCCTGTAGAGTGCGTTGCAACATAAACTACATAATTTCTGTCTAGTTCAAACATTCTTGTTCTTTCACGTGCAGCGCCACATGTATTATACCCACATTATCTGAGTAGGCGTGCTTCCTGCTTCTGTACGGAAGCGCCCAACCTTATCTATATTCTACAGACACTAGCTCCTAGTTATAAATATTTATTATAAATTATAATAGACCACAGCACAATAACACCACCACTCTCTACAGGAGCATCAATAGAACACACAAGGGCATGACATAAGCATATAAACGCATGCCGCCACACCACCGGAAGATAAATAGTAGCAACTTCA
>Ga0123357_10013435_pt1 | contig 10633 bp, 8 predicted proteins | sample TergutEmb28metaG_FD_89873 | JGI IMG/M metagenome (GOLD analysis project Ga0123357, IMG submission 89873) | Embiratermes neotenicus P4 segment gut microbial communities from Petit-Saut dam, French Guiana - Emb289 P4 | ecosystem: Host-associated > Arthropoda: Insects > Digestive system > Gut ...
GGGCAACATTTTCCTAGCAACGACGCCGTCATACGAGCTGTGAAACAGTGGACCACCTCCGCTGGTGCAGATTTTTACGAGTGCGGCATGCAGGCTCTTGTTCATCGCTGGCGAAAGTGCATAACCAATGGTGGTGACTATGTCTAAACATAGTGTTTTGTAGCTAAGAATTTGCTCTATCAAATGGTGTTATTGTGCTCTTTGTATCTAGTGTAGTTTCCATGGAAATAAATAGGAGGCATTAATTTCGGAACGGCCCTCGTATGTACAGAGGGATGACTACATATATTCATTAAAACCCGTCAGATATTAGCCAGAACATTTATAAACAGTGAATAAACTGAAGGCTGACAAAACCTGTCATAAACATGAATCAAACAGAAAGAAAGGTTTTGTTAAAAAAAAACTTGAAAGAATAAATGCTATGCATACTAGTAGCTGTTACCCACAGTTCAGAAAGTGCGTGTGTACTTCACATTATTAACATACATACCTTTATTACTGGACTGCCATTGGGAGCACCTTCCTCCACTTTAGGGTAGTATGTTCCACAGTCCTTGAACACTGGCTTGTTGTCATTCACATCTGTGATAAACACCACCACAACAGCTGTACTTGTGTGAATTGTTGCATCACCATTCACACAACATGCTCCATCATCCATAGCAGTTACATTCAGTTCATACTTGTCTCGATCCAAAGATATTGCCTTCCCATGCAGCCGTATTACTCCAGTGATTTCCTCAATCACAAACTGACCTGATGATGTACCTCCACCCACAAATCCAAACCTGACATTGTCCCCATCCTTATCAGAAGCAACCACTGTTGTAACTAAAGTATTAGGACCAGCATTTTCATCAACATTGGGAGTATACACCTGCTGCGAGAACTTTGGTTCTTCATCATTTTTATTCTTCGTGTAGATGCGAACAGTAGCTGTGCCAGTTTTTGAAGGCTCTCCTAAATGAAAAAGGTTCTTTGTTAGTCCTCAACCTAATAGGGGTATATTTTTACATCATTCACAACTAAACAACATATACAACAACTAAAGAATACTTTAAATTAAAGTTCCAGAAGATAGCTGAATAGACGAATGTACAATATGATTTACATATATGACTACTACAGTGAAATTTCTTTACCCATGCTTTCCTTGTCAATACCACAATAGGTAAGCCATGAAACACACTCCAATAACTGGGACTGAATAAAAATTCATTCATGAATTTAAACAATTAACACTGGGATAAGATATGGTATCATACATTCCCTAACTTTAATCTGTTCTTTATTTCTTCATACATGCAATTTTCATTTGTCAGTGTCATTCCCAAAACATGTGAAAATTTGTCAAATTTTCACAGGATTTATTATCTACCATTAAGTTGTGATTTTGTGGACACACCGTCATAAAACAAAATTAAGCACATTATTAAAATTTAATTTTCACAGTCCAAATATAACCAGTAGCCTTCACAAAAATGAATTTCCTCACAATTGCACATTGTGTGCACACAAAATGTCACAGATCAACGACGTTAAAGAGTGACACACATAGAACAGAAACAGCACAGTAAGAACAACAGTGATGTTCCTTTCTGCAGAACTACATATTAAAGTTGTTGTTCTGCAACCCAAACATCATGAGCCACTTGTCACTCTTAACATCAAAAACATGCTGCAATAACAATGTGAACAAACCTTTGTCTTTTGCTGTGACAACAAATTCATAATATGCATTGTTGTTATCTGCATCAAGCTGTTTGGTGTTGGTTATGATTCCACTTGAGTCTACGCTGAAGTGATCATCTGACACTAAATACTCAATTTCTGCATTTGAGCCAGAATCAGCATCTGTAGCCTTCACCTTCAGAATGGATGTTCCAAGTGGAATGTCCTCATCTACATTGTGTGCTTGGTAATCTGGTAACTCAAACTTTGGAGCATTGTCATTCACATCTGTTACACGGATAGTGAGCTGAAAAACAGAGGCATAATTCAGAAAAACAATAGCAAAATGGCATTTCTATTGCTTTGTATCCAAAGAACACAGGCTGCCAGCATTTTATTGATAATGGGAAAATAACAGAAATTTCTAATTTATAGTGGGCACACATGTATCTGTCAAAACAAAGCAATCTAGATCATCAGATTATGAATAGCTTAACAACTGATGTCCTTAGAGCAAGACAGTTTTTCGAAACATTGCTTAGGACACCCTCACTCATAAAAAGCCTGTAACATAAAATACACCTTTAAACTTCAGTTTGTACATCCCACTGTGACACATACAAATTAAGTTAATAATCAAAACCATCAATAACAACTCAATTTTTTTCAGTTACTTCATGTTTAACACTACCTGTTTTGACCAGCCATCATCAGGTATTATGAATCATAAAAAAAATTTGAGGAAGGTTAACTGCAATGGTCTATAATGGAATGAGATCTCATTATTTACACGACAGTAGGATTGCAAACAAATTCACATTTATTAATGAAATTCAAGTTTTTATTCATGTTTTTATTCCAGCTAACATAATAGTGCATAAGATTGTTATGTTCAAAACTTATATATCTACTGCACCTACAGAAAGATTTTGTACGTTAAGTTGTTTTGATTTTAGTCTCTGCTTCCACATAGAAAATTTTTTGCCATAAATCTGTGATTGATTTTCATGGTTTCAGGTTATGTGGTTTCTTGAATGATAATTCTGTAATTACAAAAAGATGAAGTAAAGTTAAGTGCAACACTAATGTCTAAAAATATTGTTAATACATATAGGAAAACGTAAATGTTCTTATAGTTTAAGGTGTCTTTGATTTTACTGCTGACTTGAATATGTCCTGGTTTGATGGGAATTAATCTGAAAATAAATAACAAATTCAAATTATTAAATTAAAAAAGGAGGGGTATTGGATTTCTATATTTCTAGTTATTTTAAAAAAGGATATAAGGTGAATTTAAGTGGTTTTTGAAGGAAAGTATACATAGATGGAAGGTGTTTTTTTATTATACAGAAGAGGTTAGAGTTCTGAGCGTATTGAGTAGGACTGACTGTCTTTTGTTCTGGGTCATGTTGGAGTAAAGCCCTGAAGCCCTTTTGGTTCCACTGTCTTCCAGCCATTAAGTTGGTTATTGTTTCTTGTTTCTTTTTAGATGTGAATTTTACTATTGTACTAAGACATGATCCTTTTCATGTGGTTCTTCAGGGGTTTCCTCCAATAAGACTCGTGAACAAAAGAAAGACACCCTTACTCAACACTCTCAGCTCTCCAACAGCTTCTGAATAATAAAAACACACATTACTTCTACATACAGTTCCCCTCAGAAACCACGTTAAGTTTACTTTATATACTTTTTAACATAACCAACAATATAAAAACCCCATAACCCCTCTTTTTTTAATATCATAATTTTAAGTTATTATTTATTTTAAGATTCATACCTATAAAACCAAGAAATATTCAAGTTAGCAGCAAAATCCAAGACATCTTCTACTGTAAAAACTTTCACATTTTACATCTTCCTATATGTATTAACAATATCTTCAGTCATTACCATTACACTTAAAACCATTGTTGTGATTACAGAATTATCATTCAAGAAAACACACAAATCAGTTCACAGATTTATTACAAGAAATTTTCAATGTGGAAACACATACCAAATCAAAACAACTTGATAAACAAAACCTCCCCACAAAAGTATTGGCTACAAAACTTTCTAACATAATAATCTTACACACCTTAATGTTAGCTCAATATATATAAAAACTTGAACTTTATTGATAAATGTTAAATATTTTAAATCCTCCTCCCACACACATAACGAGATCTAATTCCTTTATTGACCACTGCAATTAACCTTCCTCAGAGTGTTTCATGATTTATAATACCTGATGATGGCCATGCAGGCAAAAATGTGTACTATGAAATATTAAATAAATACTATTAATCAAATTGCTATTAACGCATCTATTAATTAAATTAGTTTATAAAAAACACCATTTTTATAAAATGTCACATGCCATTATTTGCACCCAAACATGTAAATTAATGTGACACTTCAACAGTCTAAACCCACCGGTTCTCTAACTTTTTTTCCAAGACCAAGAAAAGTAAATCTCACTGGCCTTGCAATTGAACAGTACCAGCAACTACACAGCACCCAACCAAATTGGTGCAGATTTATGGCAAAACACCAAGTCTATTGTAAGAATGCACATACTTTCTACACACATACTCATAATGATTATGCCATCATGTTCACTTAATTATTCTGCGAGTTCATATGCCTGCAGAAAGCTGCCACAACCCAAGTTTGGGTCATGGCCTTGTGTTTGAAAATGCCTGACCAGTATATACAGATCTCCTTGTCAATGGACAGAGATTAAATTCACAACCCGGAAAACTCCAATGCTTCCTGTTAATCAGCTAACAATTAAATAACGGCTAACCAATTAGAAGTAGTAGACCTTTGGAAGTTAACATTTCCTCAGTTCGTGAAGAAATTCCCTACCCTGTCCACAAGAGTTTGGTAATGGCCCCTGTCCCAAGCCTCGTGAATACCTACAACACCTTTCCACAATAATTCTTCAAAACCATTTTTCAACGTGTTCACATCACTGCAAAGCATGCATTAATTGCTCTGACTACCCATTCTCAACACATGTAAGAACTCAAGAAGAGCTGAAGGAATATTCAAGAAATTTAATACTGGAGAATTTTTTAACAAGTGTCATGTGTTTTCAAGTCTTGCTAAAATCAGAGAAAATAATGGATATATTGTGTGAATACCTGCATGCATTTCTGCATTCTCCAGCATACATGTTTAAATTTTTGTTATCATTATCAACACATGGAGATGCAACTTAGAGTGAGAAAAATAATTTCATTATAAGCACGCACACCAATGCTGAAGTTACTGAAGGCAACTGTACCTAAAAAATGTATGTGTACAGCTAATAAAATTACTGACTCCCCAGATCTGCCACTGGAAATATAGGATGTCTTATAATGGAGCAATTACACATTTTCCTGTCTTTAAATAAAACTTCCTAGCAAAAGTTCCACAATGAACAGCATATACCACAACTTAGGCTGTATAGAAAATTTATACACACAACAAAGCAAAATATATAGACACACAGGCACAGAAAATAGTGAACATGGAAATTTCTCCTAACCTACTGGAGAAAAAAATGGAAAAACAGTCATAAGAGTAGCATGGTTGGTATAGTATCTTTACACACAAACATCAAAATCACAAAACAAAATATAACCCACCTCAACTGATGTAGAGAAGCCACCAGAATCCTCAGTTGCTGTCACAATCAGCGAGTATACATGGGGCTGTCTTAAATCTTCAAAGTCGAGCTCTTTGGCCAGCTTTACTATGCCTGAGGTGGGGCCAATGTTAAAAGTACCTGCACCCTGGCCCTGAGCTTTTAGGGTGTACCTTATTTCACGATCTGCAAATGACTTGGCTTTCACTGATATTATGCTGAAAATGTAATTCACAAGAATCAGTACACCATACAGTGTGCAACCCTCTCAGTGCCAGATTCTAAAACAAATGGGAAAATACCAAGAAAAGTCTCATAAAATCTACAACTGTGAAAGTTGGTATCAATATCTATCGTGTACTGAAAGGACAGTTCTTCAACTGTTAAAACTGTTACTTGTTGGTTTGCTTCAGGCAACAAAATTCAACACTGTTGAGTCAAAAACATATGCATGTCAACATGATTTGATAGCATTAACTGGTTGCACTTAGTACCAAAATTTAAGGATTGCACCTTCCAGAAACAAAAGTAAGTCATATTTATTACCTCTTAATCTCTGACATACTAATAGGATAAACTCTGTAATGGGGTTACTGCATCATAACATTCTGTAGTCGTGTGCACATTTATTATGTTTATTCACATACCAACACATTTTGCAAAAAACGGCCCGCTAAACAAAAGTTACTACTTCACAGATCATTTTGAATGTGAAAAAGTGCTTACATTCAACATCCTGGGCATCTTCACCTTAAACCGAAACTAATTTTATTTTGAAGTTAAGTGAAGTGAAGTGAAGTGAATTATAGTGAAGTTCTAGAGGATAAAAGTGCCATGTACTTTAGGGTGACCTTCTACTGAGGGTACTTGATTATAGTGTGATTATTTCATTTGGATATATCTTGTACTGTGTTTGTTTTAACTTGCACTGTGGTTGTTTTCATTTATTTTGTAATGTGTGGGTCTGTGCATGTGTGGGTTTTGTAATGTGTGGATGTTTTGGCAATTTGTGTACTTGTATTCACTGGGTTTTGTATTGTTTGTACTGTGTTTTTCGTACTGTTTCGTTTCTGTATATTTATTCTTATTTGTTTTATCTGTATTAGTGCAAGGACTACTGCTACTGAGTGACAACTCAATTGCAGTTATTATTATAATATAAATCACTTTCTCTTAAATAATTTCGTTCTGAGTTGCACTGATATTTTAATGTAAGCTACAGTTGCCTCTAAAACGGTCTATAACAAATATGGAAACATGAAATAGTAGGCAGATGTTTCTGACCTCACTGCTAGAGCACCAAACAGCAAGTAGTACAGATTTCTGCCACTAGGTGCCATAGTCCACATTCGTCTCTGTCAGTCTAGTGAATTTTGCAGCCATAACCCTGTGCACTGCCTCTCAATGGGTGTTCATTACTGTAGATGTTAAATGCAACCGCAGACTTCTATTAAAGGAACTAAGGATTAGCACGAAGTTGTGTTTCAAATCCGGGAAAAATGCGTCCTAAACGAATCGGATTCTTAAAACAGCTTTTGGTGACATGTCATGTGGGAAAAACAGACTTTAGAGTGGTTTTCTCAATTCAAAGGTGGGGGAACCTCAGTTGAAGACTGTCAGTTTTCACGTTTTTCCTTCACAGGCTGCCGATATGAAAACGTGAAGAAAGTTCACAAAATCTGCAAAAGTCTTACAATGTACCCTCTCGGAGATGGCTGACAGGTTAGGCTCTCGTATGGAAAACTCCAGAGAATTCAAAGGGGCGAACTTAACATGCGACCTACATCCGCAAAGCCTGATCCTCGGCTGCTCATCGACGAGAAGAAGCAGCTGTCTGTCACTAAAAGTGACTCTTTACTCTGGTATGGCCCGCTGTGACTTCTTCTTGTTTCCGAGAACAAAATCTCAGCTACGATGGCATCATTTACAAAATGTCCCTAACATCCAGGAGCAATCTCCGAAAGTACTACATGTAGTTCCTAAATTCCACGGCCATCGGTGCAACCACCAGCGGAACACACAATGGACCAGTCGCATAACCTCGAAAGGGGTATATTTTAAGACGACACGAACAACAAATAGCAACGGTAAGCGTATATTTCGTTACCGACTCAGTCCCGTAATTTTGGATAGACCCTCATATTTGTAATTTCTGACTTATTTGAACATCAGATTCTATAGTATATGAGTATGATTAATTACACTTCTTATGTGTATTGTGCAAATTGCAACCATCGTATACTCATTTATTTACTCAACTGAAATACAATTCACGATGCACTTACAGGGGCCCTCCCCTCCCCCCCCCCCGCCAGGATCCATCCGTTGGCGATGCGGTACATTCCGTAATTGCGCGTGGGGGTATGTACGTAATGTGACTTAATGTATACATGTATGCAAGATCTAGGTTTGCGTATGTACGTGTCAGTGGTGTGTGCGTGTGTGTGTGCGTGTGTGTGTATGTATGTATGTGTGTGTGTGTGTGTGTGTGTGTATCCAAAGAACATTATCAGTAACAATTTCAGAACTACGTCTTACTCGGAGTCTTTCTTCTGATTCTCTGGTATTTCCGCTTCATAAGATGGCATATAAAACTGTGGCGCCCTTTTGCCGCCCACAATTGACAGCCGCTCCTCGGGCGTTGACTGGAACCGCCGTTCATCCACCCGTCCATTCTGATCCTCCGCCTTTACATACAGAACATACTCCATGTCCAGCTGAAACGGGTCAGTGCCACGCGTACGCACGACTCCGGAGCGCTCGTCCACCTCAAACCGACCCCCCGCTGCGAACAGTTACCATTTCAATGCAGGGGCTCTTTCCAAAAATTAAAAAGAGTACAACATACCATTATGCACGTCAAAATCTCAGCTATGTTATTCACCGCTGCACAACGAGCTTCATAATTCCCACTCTTTCCACACCTTGACAAAATCAAGGCGAACGAAATGGGCGGGGCATGTAACATAAAGATACAAAAAATGTGTACCGGATTTTGGCCGAAGAACCTGAAGGGAAAAGACCACTTGGTAAACCTCAATATACATGTATTCATTTAGTTAGTTATTCACCGTAAATGTACAGCTGTTCTTGTGCACGCCATGGTAGTATGTGGGGAGTGGAGGTACAGCCCCACTCATTCTTAACGTAGCCAACAGATGGAGATTAGTAGTCAGCTACCCGTCGGGGCCGTTGTATCGCCAGGTAAGGAGCCAGCGGCACCCTCTGAACAGCAGGCTGGATTGACCCCAAATCCAGTCTTAACACTTTGGAGAAGAGAAAAATATCTTGCCTCGGGCGGTAATCGAACTACTATTCCTCGGTCTCCAACCCGTAGCCTAGTCGCGATACAGACTATGCTATTCCGGCTCCTTTTTTACTTAACAACAATATAACTGCATCAGATTGTAGTTTGTGAATAACGTGGAGGGAAGCAGTCGTGGCCCAGTCTCACGTAATTACACAAACATGCGACAGTCTGAACAGGCCTGCGGGATACGACTGCAATGGCTCTCAGACAAACAAGCGGCCACGATAAGGCTTGGACTCATCTCGCTTAAGATCAGATCCAGTCTAGGGTGCTCGTAAACAACGCAATGATACTTCGGGTTCCAGAAGACGGGGGCGATTTCTCTACTGTTTTCTTCTTAAGTAGGACCGTTCAGAAGCAAATCAGTTCCTGTACGCACTGGCGTGTACTTCTTGGGGTGTTTCCAGTTTCAGAATTTCAGTTACGATGCCACTTTCACGTGACTCCCTTAACTTTCCTCTTTCTGCTACACTAACTTTGCAGAAGTGCCGTAAATTGTGTAGCACAGAAACGCAAGTAATTGCTGTGGGAAATGCCTACTTCCAGGCGTTCCCGTAGAAGCACGACTGTGAGTGAACTCCTCCGAGAATCTTTTCCCAGATCGTAATAACTTTACAGCGTAAAGCTAAAGCTGACTCTGTACACGGCATGGAGGCACAGTGGGAGTGTACGTATAGCTGCACACATTCTTAACCTCTGCGCTAGCCTCACGCTCCATACGCTTTACACCAGGAAAAAGCCCCCGGTACCTACTGTAATGGAGGGTTGGTGGGCTTCATAGCTGGTCTGAAAGCTTTGGAGAAAAGATAAATCTCTTGCTCCTGCCGTCAACTGAATAAGTCCAACACCGTGGTCACTACACCCATAATGCCATACTGTTATGGGGTTTGAATTCAAGTAGGGCACTTGACGTTCAGGTGAACGTGCATCGTGATAAATTCTTACAATAAAACCAACCAGATGCACTACTTTCTCAAATTTATTTTTGGAATAAAACTCTATATGTCTCGGACAGTTCCTATGTCCATCATCAGGGATTTTTCACTGTACACAGCAATGGTATATGTCACACAGGTTTGCTGATAGCTTGCTCGCAAGTTGTCAGCAAACATGTATGATATACACCATTGCTGTGTACAGTGAAACCCCCCTGATGATGGACAGAGGAACTGTCCGAGACATGTAGAGTTTTATTCCAAAAATAAATTTGAGAAATTAGTGCATCAAGTTGGTTTTATTATAAGAATCAAGCAGTGCAGTTAAGGAAGAACAGTCAGGATAGATGCTATTGTTTCTTACTATAACCACCGTCGACAATTCACACAATATTTAGCATGAATGACTATTTGAAATTTCATTTCGTGGGGGGAGAGGAGGTAGTTATGTATGAATGTTAGTTGTAGTGCATTTCGTACATACAAATTAGGTTCATTCATCAATTTGCCTCCCATCACTATAAGAAGATTTTAGCAACATGAAAACACTATTCAGGTTTCCCAGGGAAATTCAGAAGTAGTCTACACCAGTGATCAATAAATAATGACAGCTGATTGGGTCTGCCTTTGGTCGTTTTCAAAACTGAACAAACGCCGTGGAGTAGAAACCCTGATAGTGCTCAGTTGGTCAGAACCCCAACCCCTTTTATGGAACCATCCACTACTGTGCCCAAAAGGGTCATACTATTGTAACCCATCCTGTACCAAACGAACTCAATCACTTCACCACCCTGTTCTGTAGGAGCCATTTTAAGATTATCCTCACAATTGAATATTAATCCCTACGTGGTCACTTCCTTTTAGATTTTCCGGCTAACATTTTATACGTTATTCCCACACCCCATACGTACGCAGAACATTCCGTCCACCAACCTCCCTGGACTGATGAACTATTATGCATATAAATCTTATTCTAGCACCGTGCATTTTCGTAGAATCACTTCAATTTATCAACCAACGAATGCACATATAATTTCACATAAAACAATTTTAAAACACTTTAAAACACTCCGACATGTTTCGATCTTGTCAGATCA
>Ga0123357_10013438_pt1 | contig 10632 bp, 9 predicted proteins | sample TergutEmb28metaG_FD_89873 | JGI IMG/M metagenome (GOLD analysis project Ga0123357, IMG submission 89873) | Embiratermes neotenicus P4 segment gut microbial communities from Petit-Saut dam, French Guiana - Emb289 P4 | ecosystem: Host-associated > Arthropoda: Insects > Digestive system > Gut ...
CGTCGGCTGTCCGCGACTGCTTATTCAATTTATTCGCAGCTGCCCTCCTTATCGGAGGCCGTTCCTCTATCCGCAACCTGAGGACGCGCCATGCCGTGGTGACAGGGACCCACTACATAGTCTCGATTGTAATCTATAAATATTAATACACATAACTATAACTTGGTTGTTTTGAATGGGTGTGAAATCTGGTCTCTCACATTGAGACAAACACAAGCAGCAGGGTTTCCAGAATAGGGTGCTGAGGAAGACACTTGGGCCTAAAAGGGATGAGATAACAGAGGAATGGAGAAAACTGTATAATTAGAAGCTTGATGACATGTAATCCTCACCAAATATTATTCGCGTCAGCAAATGAAAAAAGTGGGAAGGGGGCGCATGTAACACGTGGAGGAGAAGGCAGAAGTGCCTACAGGGTTTCGGTGTGGGAGAGAAGACCTTGCCGTGGATGGGAGGAAAATATTAAAATATTAAAATGGGTCCCCAAAATGTAGGATTAGAGCGAGGATTGGATTGACTTGACGCAGGGTACGGACAAGTGGCGGGCTCTGGTGAACAACGTATTGAACCTTCGGTTCCACAAAATTCTATACTCCGTCGAAACATCAGCATAGACAAGAAGTTGTTGCCTTCCATTCGATTTAAATCGCTCCTGTTTTGCTCATACCTTTCCAATGGCACACTATAGAAAAAAACTAAAAGCTAAAGAGCTATGGCGATGAAGTATCTCCTTGTTTCTAACTGTTCTTAAAAGGAAACATGTCAGACAAACGTCTGCCCGCCCGGACTCGGTCATACTTTTCATTCAGACACATTTTTATTTGTCTTACCAGTTCCATCGGGATACCAGACTCAATGAGATCACTATAAAAGACCTCCCTCCTAACCAAAGCACAGGCTTTCTTGAAGTCTATAAATATCTAATGCACTCCCTCATTATATTCCAAATTTTTCTCGAGTTTTTAAAAAACAGGTATTGTCATGATATTGCTATACATCAAATTCCATATTCCCACATGTAAGCAATAATTATTAAATACACGCTAGACCTTTCTATGTTTCCCAACCACGAATAATGTAATTACCTATAAAAATCGATAACTGCACAGGAACGTGACGTCACCACACATGTTTTTTGTCAATGATAATTACGTCCCGCAACAAGAAAGTTTCATTTTACACTATGTGATACCATATTCTTATGTAATTGCAGTCACAATTTTACATAAGTAAGTATTAAATATTATGGTTGTAATTTTTCCTTAAATATCTTTCACTCAAAATGCCTCCTAACCTTAAAGTTGCATCTGGTCGAAAGCAATAAGGATGGGCATTAAATCGTTTTGTGCCCATCCCGGTGGCGGTGCGGTTTAACCAATGAGTCTACTGCCCCTGAAAGGTGGAGCAAATAAATTTCAACACGAATCTGACAGTGTATCAAGCTTCAAAAGAGTGTCCCAGAACCCTACCCCAGGACCACAAGATCTTCCAATTTTTCAGGTAACTTCCACTTTACTTTGCAGAAAGAACTGAAGGAAATGGTAGAAGCTGGAGTGGTGGGATTCAAATGTTTCCTCTGTCCTAGTGGAGTGGACGAATTTCCAGAAGTGGCAAAACAGGACGTGGAAGCAGCACTAAGGGAGTTAGAAGGAACAAACTCTGTTCTGGCAGTATGTTGTAAACTATTTAAAAAGAGGGATGCCCAAAAAGCAATGACCCTTCATTTGTAAGTACATATTTATTCCTAAATAATTAAAATTACGCATCATGAAGAGTAATGGTTTAAATTCATAATCCATTTTTCTACAAAGCATCCGTCCACTTCTACGGCCTTGTGCCAACGGGGAACAACTGCACGTGTGCCTTGTCGTTATCATGCCTTTTCATGCTCACGTAGTCAGGTCTCACTGCGCGAATCACATGGACGTAAGTCTCAAACTTCGTACCGCTCAAACTAGGTGGGAATCTGAGAATGCTAGATCATGGCTCTAGGGTGGAAGGCGTAACAGTGTTCAGCTGAATTTCATGATGGCTTCCCGAGTCTTCAAACTTGCGTGCTGCTTTGCGTTATGCTGAAGCCAGAGCCGCCAAGAAATAGTTCGGTCCCCACTGAAAGAAATCTTTTGGCTCCCCCTCTCCTCCCAGCAAAGGCGAAACGGATAAAAGTAAAAAAAATATGCAAAATATTTGGAACCCGGTCATTTTTTTCCGACTTCATTCCCCCCTTCCGTCGGCATTGGCTGGCGTAAAATGTATGTTGGATTCGTGTGAGGCCGAACTGGTTTAAAAGGCTTCCTGAGTTCTTTCAGCGTCCTGATGCACGCGTCAGGGTTGACTGTCTCTCCTCTCGGCATCGCATCCCCAAGAAGCACTCCCCCACAGTCCCTGAAGGCAGTAATCATGCCTTTGTCCGTGAACAGAGAATTTTTTATCTTTTTCTTCCATGGAGATTCAGGATGGTACCATTCGATGGAGTGCCTCTGTGGTTTCGTTCACACATCCCGGTTTTCGACCCGTCGGCAGCTTACCGGAGGGGCAAGAGTACAACTTGGAACTTTAATAACATCTCCGATTCTCATAAAACGGTGGAACGACCAAGAACGCTGACCAAATAGTCGTGAATGCGTAGTGACTTGCAAAGAACCGTAACTCGATTTTTGCTGTGCTGTTTTTGTACCGTGGTCGTAAGCATCCCCTCGTGCTCCTGAGTCTTCTTTAAGACCAATACACACTTCCCTTCAAGACTCATTAGTTTCGTTTCTGTCTTTATACATGTCATCCGTTTTGTTCCACACTATAGGCTGCCTTCCACCAGAAATATTAATAATTCTATATCCAATGTAAAATCACTGATCGTCACGACTCAAGACAAATCTCAGAATGACTCTGCCATTTCAATTCTCTACTGAAACTGCAGTGTCAGGTGATCGCTCGATTGCAACCGGCTAAAAACCGGAGTGTGCGAGAGTGTCTGTCTCTGCAGTAAATTCACCACTGTCACTCACCTGCTGGCCGGCGAACAGGCACAGTAGTGGAGAATTCTGGTTGCTACCCGGTGAGGACCGGAAACCGCTGTCGGTCGAAAACCAACACGTGTGAAAGAAGCGTCCGTCTCCGGTTCAAAATGGATCCAGGTATCATTTGTTGTAACAACCTGGCATAAGGTCTCTCCCTCAGCTTCAAAACGTGCCGACAATTCGAAATAAACGGCTTTTCTCGCTGTTTTGTGGTCAAATGCGAGGCCCCGAGGAGCCCATCTTACGAACACCTTCCAGTATCCAAGATCTCGAATGATGTGATTAACGTTTCCTTTGAGGGTGAACAAACTGAGCGCGAGTTGTCGCCTGGTGCTGCGTCCATCCTCAAGAACGATGACATCATCACGTTGCAGCATTTCAGGACTAACAGCTGTGACAGGACTGTCTGAGCGAGGCAAATCAGGGAGCTTCACTTTTCTTGGTTCGGAAGCAGTGAGTCCTTTCACCCAGCGACCAATGGTGTTTACGCAGACCGTGGAATTCCCCCAAACGCTGCAAAGGCTAATTATTTCTCGGCAACAAGGAATTCTATCACAGCACGTTGTTTGCAACGCAAATTCTTGACCGACTCCATTTTAGGCGCTGCTGCAGTGGCGCTATCTGTCAGAAATCTTTACAACTTCATACATCAATGCCGGAAACTTCAAACATGTTTCATCTAAAATCTCACAATACTATTGGTTACTGGCCAAGAAAAATTGGGCATTACTTTCTGGGCAACCTATCTATTTTAGTACTAGATTTGTAAACAGATTGCAAAGCAGTACGAGTATTCTGAACTCTACGAAAAGATATTTCTCTATAGAACTGTGACAAAATATACTATTTTCAGGTTTGCAGGAATATCAAGTAAACTGCTACGGCAAGGACTTCTAAAATGTTTGGTGAACATTCGTTTAAATGCTGTGTTTAGTGCTATAAAGCACATTTCAGATTTCGGCGATTTATCAAACAGCTCATTTTGTGCACACTATGTCCTAGGACAAGGTCGACACTGCAGGATGTAAGTCGAGAGGTACACGTAATTCTGAATCAATAATGTCAACACGGGTCGGATTCGCAACAATTGCCGATTTACCAATAGTCAAAGTGGACGGAATTCCCCTAGACGTGCATGTATTCATACAAGCACAACGCCGGCAGTACGTTCAGCCAGCAAACGGTAGGGTTATTGCGTGTTGCGAGAAGTGTAAAGAGGAAGCACGCAGTTCCCTCATTAAGAATGCACAGACATGCAGTGTACATGCTATGTGCAAATTTTGCACCTTCTGATGTCGGAAGAATATCAGCAAAGATGTTCTCGACGACGAACTCCAAATCGACTTGTATCCACTCGTGTTCATGCGAGAAAAGAACATCTTTAAGAAGGAAACAAATCGTGATGACAATCAATTACAACTAAATGTGGACGAAAACATTATTGACTGCTACAGCGACGTCCACGCTCCGGTACGGGACGGATTTCCATCCGTCTCAACGTCGCGCACATAAGAAAGATACACAGAATGTTGCTTCCGATACATGACCCCCGAATTCCGCATCTTGAATCTGCGCATACGGGAAGCCGGTTAGAATTATTCTGCCAGACTGACGTTAACTCCTAAATCATGCCCAACGTTTGGTTTACCGACGAGGTTCATTTCACCCAAGGCGGAGCCAAGGGTGCCAGAAACTCGCATTTATGGGATCATGATAATCCACATGGTAAAGTCGATGGTAACTTCCAGCACTACCCGGTGCATATTGGAGGATAATATTAAGACAGATCTTCAAAAAGTGGGATGGAGAGGCACGGACTGAATTGCTCTGGCTCAGGATACGGACAATAGGCGAGCGCTTGTGAATGCGGTAATGGACCTTCCTTTTCCATAAAATGAGGGGAATTTCTTCACTAGCTGAGAACCCGTTAGCTTCTCAGGATGGACTCTACTGCATAGAGTTAAGGAGTTAACTATCAACATTACTATTCCGTATACATGTGGTGAGGTGCCACTGGTAACCATCTCCGTGGACCGTTTATCTTACCGCAACACATTTCATTTATACGTCTATTTACGCCAAATGTTTGCACCATGAACTGTCAGCCTTCTTCCAGATGGCACCCCTACGAGCACGACGTCATATACAGTACCAGCATGACAGATAAAACCTCCTATCATTCCAATCGTCAATCAGTATCTCGGTGGCAGCGATGTGCTGGTTGGCCGCCGCCGTCACCGGACCACACCCCATTCATTGACCATGTGTTGACTTACATGAAGCCTATGGCGCATGCAAGCGAAGTGAACACGGGACAAAAACTACATCGAATTCTCAGCACTGCAAGATACTTGAACAATGCCATAGTGCTTTGCAAGTTTACGCGTTCAATGGGCAGAGGGGTCAAAAAAATGTATCCCCACAGAAGCAATTTTGAACCACTTGCATGAATAGCGAATTATGTACGCTGTGCGCTTAACTTGTCTCGATAAATACACAATGCACTTTATTTTATACTTCAAGTTAGTCTAAATGTTTATAGTTCCGCGCTTGTTGCGAATTTGACCCATGTGTGCACGACATTTCTCACTCAGAATTCATCAGCAGCAGCAACGGCACCACCATAACTACCATCATGTAGTCTGATTGACAACAGATCATAGCCTCTTCCGAAGCCAGTTCTCCAGAGAATGCGAACTAATGCTCCCTGTTTAAATTTCCTGTATCTCCTGGTTTTCTTAAGGTCATTAAGTAGCTGCTTACATCTTCTTCCCCGTCTTCCCTTCCATTCTATCCTTCTTTCAATAACATGCTTTAGAAGGCACGTCCTACGCAAGCTGTGGCCAATCCAGGAGCCTTCCTTCGTTTTACTGTATATAGGATATTCATTTCCTCCTTGACTCTTCTTAAAGTTTCTTAATTTAATTAAGCTTAACTTCCAAGAATTTTAAATTGGTCGGACAACAAAAGTAAACCCCTTTCATTGTCCGACCAGCCACTAGAGAGAAACGTGCTGGAGGTGTCGCCCTGGAGAGTGAGGGGGTATAATTGCAGAAGGGACTCAAAAAAAAAAACAATTTTTCAGTGGCTAGAGTGGAAGTCAGCTGCATCTGGGCACCATGCCATATTGGATTTACAACAACAACAAAAAAGTGCAGTCAATAAGTGAATGATATTATGAGGCACCTGAGAAGGTTCTCATGGTCCAGAAGTGCTAGACCATGCCTTGGATTCTCCCGGTCCATCTGTAAGAATTGGAGAGGAAGTCAGAATCGGTCCCATTGTGGGTACAGAAGGACCTCAAACAGATGAAATCTGTACTAAAAGCAAGTAGGACCAGCACGGGGCAGGCAAGCTTGCAACCCCACAGAATCTCACAGTTTGGTTGGATCAGCTGCCAGAAACATATACTATGCATATATCTTTCCTTCCTTTCAGTATTGCTATGATTTAAGGCTTTTGTATATGCTGTAGTCAAACTTGTTCCATAAACCGCGGATAATTTCATGACCAGCTAAGTGATAATTATATGATCTTTCATGTTCTCACAATGATCAATATCAGGATTATGGACTACTGTGATATGATAAGCCTACACTTTGACAGACACCACGTATGTATCAGTGTTTCTGAGGAACTTGCTGCCTCCATCCTCAGGGTTAGAAATTCACTCTTTCATAGAAAATGGTTACAGCAGGCTACTCTGAAATGTGTCACCAAAGTATACGGGGTCACATCCCAAAATGACTATAAACTTGCAGTAAATACCAGCTCCTGTAGAAGTTTTGTGTTTAGTTCTTGAACTTTTCAATGTCTTCTACCAAGCAGATCGGTGCAGCAGTAATCAAGAAGTGTATTCATGTAATTAAGAAGCTGGGGCATCAGCTCTCCTGAGTGAGGTTTTCTGTATGCTTTCTCAGGCAAAGGCAAGAACTGTAACTCTGACCACACCACTGTCACTTCCTTTCAAACCCTATCAAATCGCCCATGCACCAGTTCATTCTACTATTTACGCTATACAGTCCCAGATACTGACAGCTGCATAAGGAACATCTCCACACAAACTGCAACAGTTGGCTTGCAATTATGTCACTGAAATGTTGTACCTGTTTCAGTTTCATGCAGAATGTGACTTGGGAGAAGAGCTAATAAAAGACACAGGTTTGTGTTGCTCCATCATGTTGCAATTACTATGCAATGTTTCTGCACCTACATAAGACCTAATAAACTTTATTTAACAACTGAGAATTTTATGATTATCTTCTGGGTCACTGTAGATTTCTAATGTTCAGGCACTAAACACAGCCATTTTTGACACAACATAGACATACTTTCATGTAATTATTTAAGAATATGCATTTATTTATCATAAATGCTCTAATTTTAAACTGCTGGTGTCAAATATAAAATCTATTGGTTTAAAATAAGCATATAAAACAATAAAAAGTATGCAATATGCAGTTATTTATCAATTAGCTTTAAAAGGAATACAAGACATGCAGAGCCAATATCCCACTAAGTGTTCACGGATTTCAAATTCCCAAGTTTCAAAAAATATTTTCACCAATTAATGGTTATGGGATTTAAATTCCAACTACTGCCCAGAACAGAGGGGTTTTAATTTTATAATGCATTTACATGCATTCATGACCATACAGTGCACCGAGACCACCAACGTGTGAAGAATTAAGCTCCATAGAGTGCAGTGAGGCCAGCACTTAAGGGTGAATATTAAGTGACTCATTTTCATTCTATTTTTAGTTCATGGTAATGGAAGGTATTTTCCAAAGTGTATCATTTTCCTTACAGTGGACATAACTAACAGAACTTACGTTTACATTTGCTGTCCTAATTTAGTATTTATTAAATGGTAAGTCCCTCCCCACATACCAGCATAGGCACAGGACTGCACCTATTTCTCATGAAACAACAATTTCTCATAACCCACCATTACAAAGTTTTTATAGGAGACCGCAAAAACTTGACCAGTCCTCCACAGGTCAACTTAAGCATGTTATGTTTTTATGGAAATATAAGGTCAAGCAATTTTCTTTATGTACACAACATTTTGACAGAAGGTGTGTTTGTAACCCAACTGTCTCATAATCTGGGATTCTGAGTTTGACAAAGTGTGTGCATTGTAGTAAATTGCTGTTCCAAGAGCGAAATATTATTTCAAGAGTTTGACAATAATGATTTTTATAGCTGTCACCCATAAGTATTCTTTGGTTAATTTAAATTTCAAGAAAAGTGACTTCAGGTTGCAAAAGGTTGAGCAGTCCTGTTCTAGTGCATGAGGGTAACATTCAGTGAAACATCATCTCATAACTGACACAAACTTTTCCACTCTCTACACTGGTTTCCTATCATCTACATTCAGCACTGCCAACTCCAACATTACACCTTCTGTACCACTAATGGCAACACTCAAACTCAGTGGATTCAGTACATCAAAATACCAGCACTAAAATCACACGGTATTAACAAAATGCAAGTACAGTGTATTGATTGATATCTGCCAGTCTTAAATTCCAAGAACTGCACTTGTTGAGACAACCCAACTGGTTCCACTACCTATCAAAAATGTGGAGAAGAATTATTAATATTCAACAGCATACTTCTGTACACCCAAATCAGTACCTAAAAAGGTGATTAAAAGATAATCATGAGGAAAGTGTGTACAGTTGAACTGAAGGTATAGGAAGTTCATGGGATGGTCAAACTCCCTGAAATCATATGTGGTGGGTGCCTGACACCCAACGTACACACATAGTACCATGCTTAGAAATGTTTTCCAAAACATTTCTTCTCCAAAATTTCAAATACATATTACTTGACCAACAAAGCTGCCTGAAATGACAGTCATGACTGGAAGAATCCTCACACAATTTGTTCTTCATCATACAATGGCCTGTAAGATACCTGCACAGACACAAAAGGCAGATCCTGTAGTTATATTAACAAACTGAAATGGTTGTTACAGACAATCCTTGTGAGTATCAAACCTTCCTGAGGTCCAGACCACCACAGATGGAGGTAGCGGCTATTCAACTCATAACACAGTTATGCTCAAAATACAGGTAAACATGTCATGAACAAGCACATATGTTCTGAACTAAATTCTCGGAAAGACAAATGAATTATCAAAATCTGTGCAGTTCTTGCAGGAATAATATTGGTATTTGTACTGTTTCAAAACATCACTTGTAGCTTTCGTGCCTTTTCTTAAGGAAAAAGTCTTTTTATGAAATAGCAAGTTGTCTGTGCCCCCTCTTCCCTTTCAAATATTCTTGAATCAATACACCAATTTCATCAAATTTGGTATGAATGTCATTCACTAGGGGCCACACTAACGTAATCATTTTTCTTATCACATATTCAGTAATAACTACATCAAGGACCATGAGCTTTTTGGGTGGAGGCAACACAAGCATAATTTAATATACAGTCCTCAGATTAAAGTAGGCTTCTGTACAATGCAGAACGACAAAATGGCATTTTCATCAACTCTATATTCTATTTAGCCCTCTACGAGTTTGACTAATTTAACCTCCCAGAAACGAAATTTAAAAATCACAGATTTTGTTGATATTGTGATACCAAAGTTTTTCATGATTTACCCTTCAGCCAAAATCAGCCACTGACATCGCCTGATAGCTTGTGCATTAGAGCTCTGAGAAATAATTAAATAGAATTAAAAATAAAACAAGAAGGTAAGGCACTGTGAATGAGTCATTGAACATGTACTTATGTTTGTGTATATATAAATGCAGTTGAAAACAGTGTTATGCTACAGTTATACTTAAGACATGATTTTTATAACATAATTTTTAAAATCAAACATAAATTATTTATAGCCTCTGGGTCAGCCCCCCCCCCAACCCCCGCACGGTGAAAATGTCTTGGTGCACACACGCTAGATTAATTTAATATATGATCACAACATTTTGGTAAGCAATCTGCAGCTGTAATTCAGGTAACATTTTTGTGGGCTGTAACAGGACGGCAGTGCAAAATTTGTGTTAATTATGGACCATGTCTAATTTTGTTTGTAGGAAATAACCTGAGAGTTTTTGCAACATCATTTTGTTTTTAATTGTTCATGTGTGGGCTATGTTTCTTACAGAACTTGTAGTTATGAATTCGATTCTCGGCACACCATTTAGCTTTGAATAATACAAGTGTACTGGCAGTACCAGCAGCCTTTCTACACCCTATAACCAGTCACCAGTCATGTGTGTCATCATCAGTGAGTATCCGTATTACCTTGTTAACATGTGCTTAATGAATTAAATATCTAAAATGCATATGACTGGTGAATGATTATAAGATGTAGAAAGTCTGTTGGTAATTTCAATAAGCTCTTTACTATTTGTATGTACATATATGATCTATCAACACACCCAATTTCACATGCTTATCTCGATTGGTTCATTAGGGGGGAGGGGGCTGCAGCTTGGCAGCCCCCCCCCCCCCCCCCCCCCCCCCCCCCCCCTCCCCCCCCCCCTAATTTAATTTTCTCTCCCCCCACAAATATGGGGTTGGGTCTGCTTTTTTTAAAAATAAAAAAAAAAAAAAAAAAGATCAAAAAAAAAAAAATTTGTTTAAAAACAAA
>Ga0123357_10013439_pt1 | contig 10631 bp, 3 predicted proteins | sample TergutEmb28metaG_FD_89873 | JGI IMG/M metagenome (GOLD analysis project Ga0123357, IMG submission 89873) | Embiratermes neotenicus P4 segment gut microbial communities from Petit-Saut dam, French Guiana - Emb289 P4 | ecosystem: Host-associated > Arthropoda: Insects > Digestive system > Gut ...
AAAATATTTTTATCAAAAAAAAAACTTCTTTTTTTTTGTTTTGTTTTTTTAAACCTCCACCAAAAAAAACCCCCCCCCCCCCCCCCCCCGGGTTGACTTATTCGATTCGTGATCCAGTCTATCTTTGTTCATCTAGATTTAGAGTTACAGAGGCACGCCTCTTTAAATGAAGAACAACAAAGCGAATTAATAATTACTCAATTACGCAGAGCTACCAATAATAATAACAACAATAATAACCATAATGTTCATGTAATAATCGCCCGGAACGGAAACATTTCAAATAAAAACTTCATCCGCACAACTGATACGTAGCATTGCATCCCTAATTTTAGCATGCGACGGGCTGCTTACATTTAAACTTCAGAATATTCCTGCCTTTTATTTGTATTATTTAACTGAAACAGAACTGCCATTTAGTAATGGTCTGGGTATCTTATTCTGCCTTATTATCTTTATGGAATACAATGACTTTAACGAATTTGCTGCACTTCATATTACGTCTGGTAATGTACAATGCCCTCCCATGAATATCAGTTCCACCTGCTGACGCAAACAAAAATTTCAGTCGAGTTTCACAGATATCGAACGTGGCGTGTGTCATAAAATATTCATAATTAAATTAGATAAAAGCAAAATAGGTTTTCGCATGTTTTTGCATTAATTGTCAGTAACCATATTTATATGCCGACAACAATTATTGGACGAAAAAGCTGTGTCGGTTCGGAGATACACCGAAAAGTGCGCAAAGTGCTTTTTATTAGTAAAACTTCCATCTTGATTATCAGTTTATAAAATAAAACACAACCCCTCCTGATATTGCGATCATTATTGACGTTTTAATGCACTTCCATTACGAAAGTTTGAAGTTCCGAGCACATTCTAAATTACAGAGCTGTTTGCCCACTATTCTGCAGTACCTACATTTCGCACGGTGCTCATGTGTGTGTGTGTGTGTGTGTGTGTGTGTGTGTGTGTGTGTGTGTGTGTGTGTGTGTACACATATAACACAGAATATCAATTTTATCGTTTCCAGGAGTATGGGATTTTTACCGCTAGGAAGCCTGCATCATCCGCCGGGAACTGAGAGACCGTTTCTCTCCCGCAGATCAACTTAGCTTATTTCATGGGACAGCTTCAAAATCCTGTAATCCCTATGCAATAAGGTCCCATATTCAGAAAAATGATAAGATAGACAATCTATTACTTCTTAATTTCTAATTACCCACAGGTCCCGTCCTTCTGAAATATGCGAAGTAATATAAAAACCTACAAATGATTTAATTTCAAAATCAGTGAAGCACAACTTACAAGGAAAAGGGACCGCGATGCGTATTTCTCGGCGTCAGTCTTCCAAAGCGCAAAAAATAAGGACTTCATAGCGAGTCTTAACTCTATCAAACTAGCTTCCGCCGTACAGCGAAGGAATTGAACTTTCTTGCGACGCTGCCGACTGACCATCCAGCTCGACCACGACTCAACTGAATTTAAAATAATTAGTTGAAAATAAGAGACCAACTTGATGTCACAGTTTATTAAGTTTTATTTCACTTTTTCTGTACTCAACATGTTTCGGACATTAATACATCCATCATCAGGAGCCTGCGACTTCTCTATTGTATCACCACATTGGATGTGTGTTCTTGTTTCGATGTGTGTTGGAGTTTCGTTGTGGCTGGTTGGGGTGGTATCCGTGTGTCAGGCTGAAGCTTCAGCCTGCCACACGGATACCACCCCAACCAGCCACAACGAAACTCCAACACACATCGAAACAAGAACACACAACCAGTGTGGTGATACAATAGAGAAGTCGCAGGCTCCTGATGATGGATGTATTAATGTCCGAAACATGTTGAGTACAGAAGAAGTGAAATAAAACAATAAACTGTGACATCAAGTTGGTCTCTTATTCTTCAACTATCACATGATGCACTGTCCAATATACATAATAAAATAATTAGTTATAACTTATCTTAGCTTTGGCACAGCAATGTTGTATTATTCTCGATCCAGAATGAACAGCATATAACACACGCTTATAGTGGTGGTCAAATTATGCAGAGATTAGTGTTAATATAGTAGGTAGCGCTCAAATATACTTAACATTAAAAATACGCAACTACACAAAGAAATCTTCATGTTTGCACCGTGCATCAATGATAATTAAACACTTTATTACCCATCTTTACTGTTGCACCGTGCATTTCGTACGTACGGGTGTACGTCGTGTGTTACGTTGCGAGAGACTGGCCAGTCTCTCGCAACGTAACACACGACGTACACCCGTAGGCAGAAGCAATCTCAACAACATACTCGCACACAACACGACATGCTGCCACAGCACCCTACTAATATAAAGGAATGAATTAGTGAGTGTTTAAAATGTGACTTTGGCAAGGAACAACGTAGCTCCCTGAAGATTATCTTAGGATCGAAATATGTTGGAGCGTTTTTAAATGTTTTAATGCGAAATTTTATATAAGTGCATCAGTTGGTGTGATAATTAAACACTTTATAACCCAACTAATACACAATATATAATATGTAGATAAAATTAAAATTATAAAATATTTAAAAGTGCTCCAACATGTTTTGGATCATAAACAGTGACCTATACACAAGCAAAACGGGTCAGAATATGCTGCCACAACACCGGCCCTGTCCATGGCAACGGACACGATAGAATCATTCTTGTAATTTTAGCCAAGCACTGTACAAGGCTCCCTAATGATGGATCCTCTGTAATCCAAAACATGTTGGAGCACTTTTAAATAATTTATAGTTTTAATTGTATCTACATATTATATACTGTGCATTAGTTGGATAATAAAGTGCCTAATACACAAAGAAAATGTGAAAGAACAGGTGGATGTTAATAGTACACAAGTGACGATAGTTATTGTTTTGTTGCGGGATAAGACATCGCTTTCCCAAGAAGGTAGTACAAATCTATCAAGCGACACAGCGTCACACCTCAGAAGAAAGCAGTCTTTTTGATACAAAGTATTTATTGTTCTTACGACTGACAGACCTACGTCAAGCATTCCTACTGTTAGAGAACCCAGAGATAGTCGCAAGGTGATAAACCTCTACCACACAATTCGCTTCCAACGGCCTCCAAATAAAACAAAAATCAAAAGTAAACTTCATCAAAATAAAAAAATAACACAATAATCAGCTAAAATTTATTCAAAACAAATATAAACACGAACCTCTAAAATACTGCATCCAACGAAAACTCAATGTACCTTATAGAAATATACGCTGTAGAAATTAATTTACTTTACTTTACCCTGCACACGGAAACTTATTAAATATTATTTATATTATTTCGAAAGTCAAATCTTCACAATTCAACTTCCTGAGATGAACAAAAAATAGTCCCTAGGAATATATCTCGTTACATATCTCTCATCAGACCTCTGCTTTTTACTTACAAAAGATGCCTCCTGCACAAAATCATCACAATGCACCTCGTTAAAGGATTATGCTCTTGTAGACGCAAGTTTATACATTCAAAATTAGGAAGTATCACAAACAGGCCTAATTTTAACAAATTCCATTCAAAAGTGTTAGTAAATACCGTTACTTTTTTCAGTACCATCCACGTTGTGTTAATACAATACGCAACAATAAGACAAACTGTCATTGCACAATCAGTTTGTTACAGCAATCCAAAAAACTATACGGTTCGGCTGCACGAGACAACCTTCATCAGGCTTGGCGTTTCACAAATATAAAAATAAACTCTTAGAGCTGTAAACATTTTATTATCCAACTAATGCACAATATATAATTCGAAGATACAATTAAAATTATAAAATATTTAAAAGTGCTCCAACATGTTTCGGATCACAGAGGATCCATAATCAGGGAGCCTTGTACAGTGTTTGGCTAAAATTACAAAAAGCATATGCTGCCACAACACCGACCTTGTCCATGTCAACGGACACGATAGAACAATTTTTGTAATTTTAGCCAAGCACTGTGCAAGGCTCCCTGATGATGGGTCCTCTGCGATCCGAAACATGTTGGAGCACTTCTAAATATTTTATAATTTTAATTGTATCTACGAATTATATATGTGTGCATTAGTTTGACAATAAAGTGCTTAATTGTCATTGATGCACGGTGCAAACATGAAGATTGTTACAGCTGTAGCTTTCTGGATTGTTATAATAAAGTGTTGTGAATGGACTATTTGTCGTATTGTTACGTATTTTTCAGTATACATTATGCCGACTGTTGTAAGGACCCAATGGCAGATACTTCGGTACTGAAATTAACTTTCCCGTTTTGCTAAATCCTGCCTACCTTTCTTTAAAACTCGTTTAATATTCACAAATGGGCGAACTTGACCACATAAATGCCCCAAACGTATGGCCTTAAGAATTTTATGATTATAAGGATCAGAAAATGGATTAGTTATTAAGAAATGCCATAAATCTTATTGTTGCACCGTGCATTTTGTAGAATCACTTCAATTATTAACCAACACTTGCATTTATATAAATTACATACAAAAACAATTAAAAAAACTTAAAAACACTCCGACATGTTTCGATCTTTTTAGATCATCATCAGGGAGCTATGTTTTTCCTTGCTTATAATATAACTTTAGCAAGGAAAAACATAGCTCCTTGATGATGATCTAAAAAGATCGAAACATGGAGTGTTTTTAGGTGTTTTTAATTTATTATGTGGTATTTATATAAGTGCAAGTGTTGGTTAATAACTGAAGAAATGCCATACTTGTAACCCAAATATGTGTATCGCCAGGTTTAACATAAAGAAAAAAACACATTTTTCCACACACTACGATTCATCCAATATAGACGCCACCCATCATTTACCTGTACATCATTCACCGACTGTTCTTTCTAATGGTTCAATCTGCGTTCTCTACGAGGTAGGCAACATGGATCCATTTCAGTCTTACAATGTCTAACAAAAACTCGTAATGCTTCCTGAAGCCGATCGCAGACTTCTTCAACATTAAAGGCCATTTCCAGTTACGCATGAGCAGTGGAACATAAACGAATATTCACGCTCAGCATTTCACGGTGGTTTGCCTTATAGTTCGGTGGAAATGGTTCATTTGTTCATTTTATTACACCGACTTCGCATCCTTGTAATAGAATGATCGAATAATATGCTTTTTTTTAATTCCAATAAAATACCTGAACGGAGCTGGGAAGTTTTTCAAGGTCATATGCCACATTCAAGTCTCAGACCAAGCGTTACCGGTACAAACGCACCAGCAGGGACTTCAAAGACGTATCAGCAATTGAAATTAGCCTAAATGCCTACCATTTTTCTTGCCATTAGCAGTACCTGATGCAAATATACTTCCATACTCTTCCTTGCAGGAATTATAAAAATGATATCTATGACCCTTCATGCTCACACAGCACACATACAATGGAGGCGGGTCAAAAATTTTAATATGCCTGATGATACACAACTTCCAGTATCAAAGTGAATAACTCAGAACACTTCAATTAAGGTTATGTATTGCTGCAGTTTTAAAAATGCATACGGTAATGAAGAAGCTCACGATTTGAAACTACTACTCGACCAATGATGGGTTAACCAAATCAAGGAGAAGGAAGCGGGTGGGCCGTGTTGCAGGAAAGTCAGAAACGCACACAGGGTTTTGATACGGTAATCTTAAGGAAACAGACCTCTTCCAGGACCTAGACTCAGATGGCAGAATTGAAATGGATCTTAAAATGGTTGAAGGGGAGTAGACTGAATTTATCTACCTTAGGACAGGGACAAGTGGCGGGCTCTCGTGTCAAAATTTATGGACCATGAGGTTCAATAAAACGTGGAAAGTTTTCTTGACTAGCTGAAAAAAATATTAGCTACTAAAAAAAGGACATTGTCGTAAATAGAGTAAATGCAGTTTTATTACCCACACTCGGAAGGCACGGTTTATGAATCATGCGTGAGTTTCGCTGGAATACAGAGTACTGCCAATAGTTAATACTATTATCGTCAGGTGGCAGCACATATGCAGCAACGAAAAGCACCTGTTCTTCAAAGGGTATTGCAGTCTTGACCTTTGCCGACAGTACAATTGGTGCACATTAAACGATATCGTGACTGCAATATGTCCCCTGTGGCTGCAGAAAAATACGGCGATCGAAAGAAAAATCATCAGTGGGAACCACAAGTAGATCTACGAAGTGCCAAACGTTCACGTCGGCGTCTTGGGACAGCACATCCTACACATCTTCCGGCGTTAGACAGTTCAAAAATGCTATCAAATGCCAACCTACGCCGCGTAACATCCCAGAAGAACGAAAGCCTCAACTGCACCGCAGTGGAAGCCTGAAATCTCGCTCAGACTGTTTGCCTTCTTTTTAAACGAGTTGCCATCCAACCAAAAGAGGATAAGCCAGATCTTTCTTTATCAAATTTTCCCCTTGTACTGTAGTTCAAGAATGCTATCTTCTCATCTTACGGCAACTTTCAAAACCTACCTCGAAGCAATCAAGGATTTAACGTGATAATATTGGCAGAAGGGTGTAAAGTAGAAGAGATGACAATTTTCTAACTTTGTAGGAAGTTTCCCGAAAGCATGTTCGCACAGGTAATTGTGAACATAAACTTGCACTTCAGATGGTTTATACGAAGTTAATTCACGGCTTATATTAGGAGGTCGAAAGTGCATTGCAAGGTCAAAATATTGTGTCCCATAATAAAGGTCGTAAATGGCCTTCATCAATAGAAATTATTTTGCCGCTATAAGTCTCTTCAGTAGTCGACTTTTATCCAGAGCTACTAAAATTATATTATATAAGACACTAATAAGACCGGTAGTGTTGTGTGGAGCGGAAGCATGGACGTTGACGAAGAAAGAAGAACAAGCTCTGCTAATTTTTGAAAGGAAAACATTTAGAAGAATATATGGTCCTAAATATGAAAACGCGGAAAGGAAAAGTTGGATGAATCGAGAACTAGAAGAGATGAGCAAAGGAGAAAATATAGTAAAATGGATAAAAGGGCAAAGGATAAGCTGGTTAGGTCACCTAGAGAGAATGGAGGACAGGATGTCCAAAAAGATCTTCACTCAAGAACTGGAAGGGTATCGAGAAGAAGGGGGAAGACCCAGGAAAAGAAAGAAAGAGGAAGTAGAAAGAGATCTTCAAGTGCTGGGAGTGAGAAGATGGAGAGAGTTGATGGCAGATAGGAAAAAAATAGAAGGACATTGTTCGACAGGCCAAAGCCCACAGTGGGCTGTAGTGCCAATGGAAGAAGAAATGGCCTTCATGGTCTAGTCGTTTATTATTCGGACATAGAAATGTCTACAGCATCTATGAAGCCTTTAAAGACTAAAATTAACCTACATTATATACAGTATATATAATCAGTTCCTGCCTCACACAAAACGACATTTGTTTCCATTAGAAAGAATAGCTAGCTAAGTTCACTGTAAGAATCACATGACGCCATCAAATAAAGTGAATGGGCCAAAAGACAGAGTCTGCGTTGCGCACATCACGACATTAATTCGGTCATACAGGTTAATTACCCTTTTAAAACACGAAACTTCACAAATTCCTACCGAATTTTACTGATAAACATAATTTATAAGAACTCCCGATTGTACCCAGTGATATTTTAGGTGGTTTTCAATTTCAATTCGATAGGTCATAGAGGAAGAAAATTCTCACAACCACACTGACATAACAAGCTACTGTGGTTAATCAGAATAATATAAGGCCTTCAAACCCACTAAACAGTTTTCCATCACTAAACACAGTAACATATCATGTCAATCCTATATTATTCCTGAACATCAAAATGCCGGCCAGTTCAATGGAATGAATGACTACTCATTAAAGAGGTCAGTAAATCAGGAGTGCATAATTGGTCATCAAGCTTTAAAAAACTGCACGAAATCAGTCTGCATGGCGACGTAATTTGACTGGATTAACCAAATAGCATCATGAAGACAAACTTCAACACGGGAGTTTGTGGCTATTTGCTGGTGATACAGGTGTGTGTTACCAATGCGATAGGGGAGAGAGCTCGGCAGGGTGGTGGCCATGCCTTCTGTCTCCACGCAAAGTCCTCATTACTGAATACAATATGATGCATTCTGCTGGTTCCAGCAGGGGAGGGGACGTAGATACGTTTTCTTGTACAGTACGTACCAAAATGACAGCAACTACTAACTGACAATTTCGAATCAAAATCATGGAATGAGGATATGGGTGTTAGTACACCCTCAACAATATCACAAATTTGCCCGGCTTTTATAAAACGAGAACTTTCATGACATAATCAACACCGGGGTCCATCTTGAGCCAGACGAATGACATCCGCATCCTCTCAAGGCACTTCTTTCAGATTTGTTTCAGTTGGATCCTTCACATCTTGGACTCGGAAGTGGCATTTAAGTCATAACGCTATACACAAATTCACGAAGATTCGCTTGTAATGGTCTGTTACGTTGCGGAGCCGAACAGGACAAACCACAAATAAACCGTCCAGTCCATAGTTCGCTCCAGTCCTATACAACATATCCACATTTTCCAGCACGGCTATAAAGTTTGTGAGGAAGAGCTTTCATGTCCCAGCTATGCGTTTCGTAAACAGACATGGTGTTTGTAACTGTTAACAGTTGAACAAAGCTATTTTCCCCCGATTAGCTTGTAACATTTACTGGTTTATAAGGGCGGCTAATGTTCTTGGAGTACTCGACCCCGAAGATGAAGGCACTACGATCCTTCAAAACGTCAGCACACACAACAAAACACGAGATGATCCCCGCAAAGGGGGTAGAGGGGGGGGATGTCGGGCGCGGTGCGGGAGACTGCACTGTATGGTGGGGATTAATGGAATGCTACTGGTAAGAGCGACGGAGCATTCCACTACTATCACAGACTAAAAAAAATCAAGTATTTCGTGAGGCGTGTAGTGAGTGCAATATGATAATTTTCTCAGAATATGTAGTAACAACTCGTCATTTATAACAAAATCTGGCGCATGCGCGTGTGTTTTATACCCAGCACGGATCATCTCCTGGTCGGTGGACAGGAACTATATACCGCTAGACAACACGAATATCCACGAATATCTCCAGCAACACCGCTGCGAGAACCTCAAACCTCGCACAGTTCTAGGAAACTGAAAGGTTTCGAAATTATTTTGAATCACCATTCTTCATTTCACACTATTCCCATTTCGTTTTCGTCCTCTCTCCTGTCGCTCTATCAAACGCGGAAAGTACTGACATGGAAAGAGATAGGATAGGTTGACATGGAATGTGAGTTTAAAGCACACAAATAGGTTTTAAAATGTGCCTAATTTTCCCATGGCCCAACAGCCCCTAATGGACCAGGGCCTCTTTGTTGTCGATGCTTCAAGATCACACTCAGACACACTACAATCGGTACGACTCCTCTGGACGAGTGATCAGCCCGACGGTGCGACCTCTACCTAACAACACACAAACTCCAAGCGACAGACATCCATGTCCCAGGCGGGACTGGAATCCGCAATCCTAGCAAACGAGCAGCAACAGACCCACGCCTTAGATCGCAGGGCCACCAGCATCGGCAAACTATGTCTATTATTCCGGTAATTTTTAGAGGCCTTAAGCGAACACAACGCAACAATCGAGAAACAATTTACCGACCCAGACCACTCTGAATAATGCCAGTACAACATGCACGCTTTCTCAGCAAAGTAGCCTGCTAGGTCAAAATCACGACATTGTAAATCAAGCTGTAATCCTGTGTCACTTTCAAAACGATAAATAACAAACAAAAGGATTAATTTTAGACAATGGCCGAATATTGGGGCAGTTTCTTCCGAAACACATTGTACTAGCAGAATGAGGGGTTACTGCCTGTAGCCACTGATATCCTATCATGACAAAGACCCACTACATAGCTGTGGGCAGGGAAGCGGCTAGGTTCCACATACCTGAGACAGGCCATTTCATTCAATAAATGAGTCAGTCTACTCCGTATAGGCAGACATCGATAAATTACAGAACGCAGCACATTAAGCCAGCTGCAAACACTTTGTCATTGCGTTGTATCGGCGTCGACGATGCAATTAACACTTACTTCAGAACAGTTATCAAGCTGCTATTCCTTAGTGCAATTCAAACCCCTTATAAATGCTGATGGCTCGTTACTGTGGTTACAGATTCCGCCAAAAGCGATGAACCGTCTGGCATTTCGGAACGGAATGTCAGCCTTAGTACCAAACCGGATGGATTGCCTCTTGTCGGCTGTGCATGTCCGTTTATTTACCATATTCGCAGCAACCTTGCATACAGGGTCCGCCAGCGAATCGGGCGATTTTTAAGTGTTAAAAAAAATAAATTATTGGATATCGTGATACAGTTACATTTATAGGGAAGTACATACTTTATCATTTACAGAAATAAGTGAATCAGTGGTCTTGAAACATAACACAGAACAAAAAAAAAACACAAAACACATCATTCCACTCGTTACATCCTCAAGATGCCCTCCATTACGCTGCTCAAACTCAGCAAGCCGATCGTGAACACTACTCATGGCCCTACGTAGCACGTCGACCGGGATTCTTGAAATCTCTTCCTGTATCCGCAGTGCAAATCCAAGTGTAAAATACGCCTGACA
>Ga0123357_10013440_pt1 | contig 10631 bp, 8 predicted proteins | sample TergutEmb28metaG_FD_89873 | JGI IMG/M metagenome (GOLD analysis project Ga0123357, IMG submission 89873) | Embiratermes neotenicus P4 segment gut microbial communities from Petit-Saut dam, French Guiana - Emb289 P4 | ecosystem: Host-associated > Arthropoda: Insects > Digestive system > Gut ...
AACGATGCAGTCGGATTATTTGATAATAGGAAGCGGCATTGCCGGATTGAGTCTTGCGCTTAAAGCAAGCCAAAAAGGCAGTGTCGCTTTAATAACAAAGAGAAAAATTTACGATTCCGCGACCAGCAAGGCGCAGGGCGGCGTTGCCTGCGTTACGGACAAATCGGACTCTTTCGAAAGCCACATAGAAGACACTATGATAGCCGGCGCCGGGCTTTGCAAAGAAAAAATAGTCGAAGCCGTGGTGACGGAAGCTCCAGCGAGAATAAAGGAGCTCATAAAACTCGGCGTAAAATTCACGAAAAAAGATTACTCGGATTCAGAGTTCGAGCTCGGGCTTGAAGGCGGGCACAGCAAAAGAAGAATCCTTCACGCCGGAGACACGACGGGCAAAGAGATAGAAAGAGTGTTGGTTGAAAACGTAAGAAAAAATCCTAACATAAAAATATTCGAAGAGCATACCGCGGTAGATTTGATAATAAACCCGAAAACCGGAGCGTGCCAAGGCGCTTATATTTTCGCAAACGACAAAAACGAAATAGAAAACTTTAAAGCAAAAGTCACGGTTTTGGCTTCGGGCGGAGCCGGGAAAACTTATCTTTACACGTCAAATCCCGATATTGCGACCGGCGACGGATTTGCGATGGCTTACAGAGCCGGAGCCGATATGGCCAATATGGAATTCGTTCAGTTTCATCCTACGTGTCTTTTCAATCCCGAGGCGAAATCTTTTATGATCTCGGAAGCTGTCCGCGGCGAGGGTGGAATTTTAAGGCTTCAGAACGGCGAGCCTTTTATGGAGAAATATCATCCGCGCAAAGAGCTTGCTCCGCGAGACGTAGTGGCTCGCGCGATAGATAAAGAGTTGAAATCCAGCGGAGAGAGTTTCGTATATCTTGACATCACCGCAAAAAGCATGGATTTCCTCGTCAAGAGATTTCCGAATATTTACGCAAAATGCCTTTCATACGGCATGGATATTTCCAAGGACATGATTCCGGTTATGCCGGCGGCTCATTTTTTCTGCGGCGGCGTGGCGGTTGACGAGCATGGAAGAAGTTCCATACCGAATCTTTACGCCATCGGCGAGACGTCTTGCACCGGGCTTCACGGCGCCAACAGGCTTGCGTCAAACTCTCTTCTCGAAGGTCTTGTTTACGCGCACAGGACTTTCGAAGATTCTCAAAATCTTTTAAATAAAAATTACGATGATTTCAAAGTTGAGCCTTTGCCTATAATATCCGAAGACAGGGACTCGACTATTTTTGTGCAGGATTGGAACGAGCTTAGGCGCATAACCTGGAACTATCTCGGCATTTCCAGGTCAAACGAAAGGCTTGCCAAAGCCGTCAAGAGAATAGAAATTTTGAAAGAAGAGATCGGCGAATATTTTTGGCATTCGAAACTTGCCGCGGATATAATTGAAGTAAGGAATATAGTGACGGTAGCCGAAATGATAGCCCGCTCGGCATCCATGAGAAAGGAAAGCAGAGGACTCAACTATAATACCGACTACCCTTTTACAGACAAAGAAGCCAAAGACACAATCATAAGAATAGGAACATAAGATGGATACAATAAAGATACGCGGCGCGCGCCAGCACAATTTAAAAAACATAGACTTGGATATTCCAAGAAATAAGCTTGTGGTAGTCACGGGACTTTCCGGATCCGGAAAGTCCTCTCTTGCTTTTGACACCATTTACGCCGAGGGTCAGAGAAAATACGTTGAGTCTCTGTCCGCTTACGCAAGGCAGTTTTTGGATTTGATGGAAAAGCCCGACGTAGACATAATAGAAGGCTTGTCGCCGGCGATATCCATAGAGCAGAGAAACCCGTCGCACAATCCGCGTTCTACCGTCGGAACGGTCACGGAGATTTACGATTACCTGAGGCTTTTGTTTGCCAGAGTCGGCGTTCCGCACTGCCCGAAATGCGGCAAAGAAATAAAACCCCAGTCGGCGCAGCAGATTATAGACGAAATAATGAAACTGCCTGACGGCGCGCTGATACAGATTTTGTCGCCGCTGGTTAAGGCGAGAACCGGAACTTACGAAGAGCTTTTCGCGAGGCTTGCCAAAAGCGGCTATACCAGAGTCCGCGTTGACGGGCAGATTTATGCTCTCAAAGAAAAAATAAAACTGGACAGATACAAAAAGCACACCATAGACATAGTCGTAGGCAGAATAAAGCTTTCAAAAGACGCGCGTTTAAGGGTTGCCGATTCCGTGGAGACGGCGCTCAAGGAATCGAAAGGTTCCGTTGTGGTTGTGGCTTCCGGTAATAACGAGAAACCGATTTCAGAGAACGTTTACAGCGAGCAGTATTCCTGCACGGACTGCGGCATAAGCTTATCGGAAATAGAGCCGAGGCTTTTTTCTTTTAACACGCCGTTCGGCGCATGCCCGGAATGCGGGGGCTTGGGCAATAAAATAGAAGTCGACGAAAATCTTGTCGTTCCGAATAAAAACCGTTCCGTCAGACAGGGCGCGATTATAGCGTGGTCGGAGCCGGTCACCACCAGAACCAACAGATGGAAAAATTCGTGGAGCGGGTATTACTGGGAACTGTTGTCGCAAGCCGCCAAAGAAAATAAAATTCCTTTGAATGTTCCGTGGAAAGAGCTCACAAGGCGCGAGCAGGAAATTTTGCTTTACGGAAAAGACGATTTCGAAGGCGTGATTACAAACATCCAGCGAAGATATAACGAGACGGAATCCGATTTCGTAAAAGAAGAAATCTACAACAAATACATGGGCGTCAGAGTATGCCCTCTCTGCAAAGGCAGGAGGCTCAAAAAAGAGGCGCTTTCTGTTTTTGTGGAAGGAAAATCCATAGCCGACATCACGGCGTTGTCCATAGAAAAAGCCCAGGATTTCTTCGGCGGAATGACGCTGAGCGACAAAGATAAAATCATCAGCAAGACCATTTTGAAAGAAATAAAAGAGAGGCTTAAATTTTTAAATAACGTCGGACTCGGATATTTAAGCTTAGACCGCGAAAGCGGAACTTTATCCGGCGGGGAAGGGCAGAGAATTCATCTTGCCACTCAGATAGGCTCGGGGCTTACCGGCGTGCTTTACGTTTTAGACGAGCCTTCCATAGGGCTTCACCAGAGAGACAACGGAAAGCTTCTTGAAACTCTTTTGAGGCTCAGGGACCTCGGAAACACTTTGATAGTCGTCGAGCATGACGAAGACACTATGAGAATGGCCGACCACATAATAGACTTGGGTCCCGGAGCGGGCATTCACGGCGGGCATGTCATAGCGGAAGGCGATTTTAAAGCCATAGTCAACTCCAAAAAATCTCTTACCGGGCAGTATCTCAAAGGCGAAATAGAAATCCCGGTTCCCGCCAAAAGAAAGAAGCCGTCGGGCAAATGGCTTACGGTAAACGGGGCGGAACAGTTTAATTTAAAGAAAGTCGACGTTCACATACCGATAGGCCTTTTTACGTGCGTGACGGGAGTTTCTGGAAGCGGAAAGTCGACGCTTGTGCACGAAATAATTTACAAAAATCTCGCCGAACAACTTTACGGCTCCAAAGACAAGCCAGGAAAATTTTCTAGCATGGAAGGCGTCGAAAATATCGATAAGGTGGTAATTGTCGACCAGTCTCCCATAGGAAGAACTCCGCGCTCCAATCCCGCCACTTATACCGGCGCGTTCGGCATAATAAGAGATTTATTCGCTAGGCTCCCTGAATCGAAAGCGCGCGGCTATATGCCCGGGCGTTTTTCTTTCAACGTCAAAGGCGGAAGGTGCGAAAACTGCCAGGGCGACGGAACTCTGAAAATAGAGATGCAGTTTTTGCCGGACGTATACGTCAAATGCGACGTTTGCGACGGGAAACGTTTTAACGAAGAGACGCTGCAGATAAGATACAAAGGAAAAAACATAAGCGAAGTTTTGGATATGACGGTTGAAGAAGGCGTGAAGTTTTTCGAAAACATTCCCGTTCTTTCGAGAATTTTAAAAACGCTTGACGACGTCGGGCTCGGATACATAAAAATAGGACAGCAGGCCACCACTCTTTCGGGAGGCGAAGCGCAGAGAGTAAAACTTGCGGCGGAGCTTTCCAAGAGGGCGACCGGCAGAACCATATACATTCTCGACGAGCCCACTACCGGGCTTCATTTTGCGGACGTGGGAAAACTTCTCGAAGTTTTGCAGAGGCTCACTTACGCGGGTAATACAGTTCTTGTTATAGAGCACAATTTGGACGTAATAAAAACCGCCGACTGGATAGTGGATTTGGGTCCGGAAGGCGGAGCGCGCGGAGGAAAAGTCGTGGCCGAAGGTTCTCCCGAAGAAGTCATGAAAGTCCGAGAATCTTTCACGGGATTTTATCTGAAAGAACACATAAAAAGAAAGCGCGCCGCGTGAAAAATTTCCGTCAATTGACACCATTTGCCATATAAGATAAAATGAACGCAATAAAAGCCGAATAAATTCGGTTTAGTTTACGGAGTCCGCAGTTTAATTTCACATAGGAGTTAAAAATGAAAAAACTTGTGTTGCTGGCGTTGCTTGGCGTTGTTTTGGTTGCCGCGGGATGTAAGAAAAATGACGTTCAGCCGACCTCAGACAATAATAACGGAGCCGCCACGACGGCCGGATCCGGAACCGATTCCCAGGAACCTACTTTCAGGGGAGACACGCAGGCTCATCCGAGTCTTCAGACGGTATTTTTTGATTTCGACAAAAGCGATTTGTCCGACGCGTCTATGTCAATATTGAAAGCCAACGCTCAGTGGTTGTTGGATAACCCGACAATAAAAGTGGTTGTGCAGGGCAATACCGACAGCAGAGGCACGGCCGAATACAATCTTTCTTTGGGGCAGCGCAGAGCTACGGCGGTTCGACAGATATATATCCAGCTTGGCGTTTCCGGAGACAGGATTGCGACAATTTCTTACGGCAAGGAAAACCCCGTAGACCCGACCGATAACGACGCGGCTTGGGCCAAAAACAGAAGAGCCGACACGAGAATACAGGTTAAGAAATAAAAATATTCGATGCCAATGAAAAAAAGCAGCCTTTTATTATCGCCTTTGTTTTTTCTTATCGCTTTTGCGGCTTCGGGATGCATTCCGGCTAATTCGAAAGACGTGACGGAATTGCGTTCCGAAGTCTCGCAAATGCAGATACAGGTTGGCGACTTGCGCAGCAGAAACGCCGATTTGTCGGTAAAAACCAACTCTGCGGTCGACGATAAAAGCGTGCTGAGCGAAAACATCAAAGATTTGCAGAGCCAGATTTCGGCTCTTACCCAGAGAGTTCAGACTCTGGAAAATCAGAATAAAGACCTTCAAGACCAAAACGCAAAACTTACCGATGCATACAATAAACTTACCGACGCATACAATAATCTGATAACGGCTACCAATACCGCCGTTGCGGTTTCAACGTTCGCTGCTGTGCCGGCTCCTATTGCGCCGCCGGCTGTGCAGGTTTCTCCGGTGGACGTTTACCAGACGGCTTACAGCGATTACGCCAGAGGCAAGTATGATTTGGCTTACGGCGAATTTAAATCTTTTTTGGAACAGTTCCCGTCTTCGGAGCTTGCCGTGCAGGCGCAGTTTTACATGGGCGAAAGCAAATATGCGCTTAAAGATTACAGCGGCGCCGTAGAAGAGTATAAAAAAGTCGAGCAAAACTATAAGCAGTCGGATTTGACGGTAACGGCAAAACTCAAAATAGCTCTTTCTTACGATGCTCTAGGGCAGACGAGCGACGCGATGAATATGTTCGCTTTGATAGTAAAGAATTACCCTCAGAGCCCGGAGGCTTTGACGGCAAAAGAGAAAATCAGAGCGTATAACGATGTCAAGAGACAGTGAAGATTCTTCCATTAATCTTGTCATAATAATAGCTTTTGCGGCAGCGCTGGCATTGCACATAATAGCCGGCATTTTTTATGAGATATACCGCAGGCAGCACAGAGATTTCATATCCGTTCCCATAGAAGTTTCTTTTTACACTCCGTCGGCAGCAAGGGCGACTCCGGTTCCCGTAACGCCGGCGCCCGAACCTAAAAAAGAGCCGGAAAAAGCAAAACCTCAGCCGAAAGAAAAGCCGGTTAAAAACGGTGAAATTGCCGTAAAAGACAAATCTAAAAAACCGGAACCCAAACCCGAAACGAAACCGGAACCGGAGCCTCAACCAACTCCGAAACCGGCTGAGAATACCACTCAAACAACGCAGCCGCCGAGCACGCAAGCCGCAGGTTCTCAATACGGCGGATTGACGCTCGATACTCAGGATTTCAAATACGCTTATTACACCAATTCGGTCGTCAGAGCAATCGGAAGAAATTGGCAGTGGTCTGAAAGTTACGGAAGGCTCAGGGCGGTGGTGTTTTTCAGAATACACAGAGACGGAAGCGTAACGGATATAGCGGTTACGGAATCCTCGGGGAACCCCGGCTATGACGCAAACGCCGTCCGCGCCGTTCAGCTCAGCCAGCTTCCTCCGCTTCCAGAAGACTACGACCGCGATTCGCTCGGCGTTTACTTCGAATTCAAATACAGGAATTAGAAAATGAAAAAAATTTTTATTTCGGCGTTTTTGATTTTATCTTTTGCCGCGGCGGTTTTCGCGCAGGGAGACGTGTATCTTTCGCTTTCCGCCACGGGAAGCAGGTCGGACATCGCCATACAGTCTTTCGGCAATTCCGACGGGCTTGCCGAGAGCGCCGGTACCGCGGGAACGTTAAAAGACGTGGTGCAGAACGATTTGATTCTTTCGAGATATTTCAACGTCATACTCGGCGATCCGGACCCTCAGCTTCCTTTCCAGCAGCAGCTTGAAATGTGGGATAAAAAAGGCGCGTCTGTTTTGCTCGGCGCAAATGTCGTTAAATCCGGAAACGGAGGCTTTATAGTAGAAGCTAAAATGTACGACGTCGCGTCAGGCCAAGTCATTTGGAAACAAAGTTATTTGGGTAAAAATACTGAATACAGGCTGGTGGCTCACAATATAAGCGATGAAATCGTCCGCCGTTTCACGGGAGAGTTCGGCATCGCCAATACCAAAATAGTTTTTGCCAACGACAGCACGGGCAAAAAAGAAATTTATATCATAGATTACGATGGCTATAATCTCAGAAGACTCACGAAAGACGGCAAAATAAACATTCTGCCCAAATGGGCGCCGGACGGAAGCGGAATAATATACACGAGCTATATCTACAATAATCCTGATTTGATGTTTTTGAATCTCGGAACAAACACGAGAAGCGTGATTTCCAAATTCACGGGCTTGAATGCAGCCGGGTCGTTTGCTCCCGACGGAATGAGAATAATTTTGACCTTGTCCAGAGGAAAAGCCCCGAATTTATTTCTGATAAGCAACAAAGGCGAGATAATCCGCAGGCTTACCGACGGCTCGCAGATAGACACGAGCGCGACGTTCGCTCCCAACGGGCAGGAGATAGTTTTCATATCCGACAGGCCCGGATATCCGCAGCTCTATATAATGAGCGTTGACGGCGGAAATATAAGAAGGCTTACGACGGCCGGATTTTGCGATTCTCCGGCGTGGTCGCCCAGAGGTGATAAAATAGTTTTCACCATGAGGCAGCCCAAAGGGAACTACGATTTATACGTCTACGATTTGCCCACGGCAAAAATAACGCAGCTTACAAGCGACAAGAGAAACAATGAAAACCCGACGTGGTCTCCCGACGGAAGATTCGTGGTGTTTTCGTCCAACAGAGCGGGAAAATACGAGCTGTATATAATGGCCATAGACGGCTCCGGAACAAGAAAGCTCGCAGATATGCCCGGAACGTCTCATACTCCGTCGTGGTCTCCGAATTTAAACAAATAAAATATAAAGAGGTGTCAAAATGTTTGCCGGTAAAAGCGTTTTTGAAATAATTTTGATGGGCGGATGGCCGTTTTGGATTTTGATGATAGCTTCGGTTTTGTCCGTGGCGGTAATCATCGCAAAACTCGTTGAGTTTAACAGAAAATCCAAAATAACCAGAAAGTATTTCGTAGGGCAGATTATGGAAAAGCTCAGAAAAAAGAACGTCGAAAGCGCGATAGATTTGTGCGAAACCACCGATTCTCCGATGGCTCCGGTTATTCAATCCGGGCTAGAGGCTTATGTGGATAAAGAGGGGACTCCCGGAGAAGCGATGGCGAGAGAGATGAAAATTCAGACGGTGATACTCGAAAGATATCTCATTATTCTCGGAACCATAGGAAGCATCGCGGTTTATATAGGTTTGCTCGGAACGGTTATCGGAATAATACGGTCGTTTAAAGACATCGCGCAGGTCGGTTCGGGCGGAATTTCCGTCGTTATCGGCGGAGTATCCGAGTCTCTCATAGCTACCGCCGCAGGTCTAAGCGTGGCTATCCCCGCGGTTATCTTTTACAACTTTTTGACGAAAATCGTCGATAAATTCGTGGTTGATATGGAATACGGCGCGTCCGCGGTCGAAGATTTTCTGTCGAGGAAATAAACGATGAATTCTTCCAGATACCAGAGAAGAAAGAGCAAAGTGATGTCCGAAATAAACATAACGCCTTTTACGGACGTTATACTCGTGCTTCTTATAATTTTTATGATAACCACCCCTATGCTCATACAGCCCGGAATAAAAGTAAATCTTCCTAAGGCTACGGCTTCCGACAATCAGGACGCCACCAACATTGAAGCCATGATCGACAAAGACGGATACGTTTACATCAACGGAAAACAGATTAATTCCGACAACATAGAGCAAACAATCAGAGAGCTTATATCTAAATCGCCCGACAGGCCCATAGTCATAAAAGGCGACAAGGCCACGTCATACGACTACATAATACAATTCATGGATAAAGCCAGAAGCGCCGGCGCCGTAAAATTCGCGCTGGCCGTAGACAATAAAGCGCAATAACGGGGGAAATCGTGGCAAAAGAAACCAAAGACGATTTAAAAACCAAAAAGGATAAAAATAAAATCCCGCTTGTCTGGCTGTTCGCGGGGCTTATCCTTATAGCTGGTTCGAGCCTTTTGTTTTATTCTCCGATGTATTTATACGATTTGATTTCCGGTTCGAAAGCTTCCGGGTTTTATCTGCAATGGCCGGCGATAAGATTTTTCCTCGAACCTTATTACGCGTGGACGCAATATGTTCTTACCATGAACCGGAATTTTTATAAGCCCGCCATTATATCATGGCTCGTCTGGACGGTAATCGCGGTTATAGTTTATTGCTGGCTTTCCAGAAAAGTGTTTACGCTCAAACAAACGCTCATAAAAGTTTTTTACGGCTTGCTGTTTATTACTTCGCTTTTTATCATGACGGCGATTCTGCCTCTGGAAGGCCCCAAGCTGATTAAACCGGCCGGATACATAGCCGTCGACGTTCATTCCCATTCGCTCTATTCGCACGACGGCGTCGCCACTACCGCGTCGAATCTGAGATTTCACAAAGCCCACGGCTACGATTCGTTTTTTATAACGGAGCATCAAATTTCGTCGAGCTTTAAGAAATTTCCAGACGGAACGCAATATAAAACGACGTTTCCGGGCATGGAGATGCAGACAAGCGACGGAATATCCCTTATTCTTCTGGCTCAAAAAGAGTTTGACGCCGCAGCGTTCGGAAACAAAACTACGGAAGAGCTTATAGATCTGGCTCATGAAAACGATATGCTCGTAATTATGCCACACTGGTGGAAGTGGCATAAATTCACTTTCCAAGAATTGAGCGACATGGGCATAGACGGTTTTGAAATTTACAACTGCGGTTACAGATATTTCGACGAAAAAGAACAGAGAAAAATGATAGATTTCGCCGCGCGCGAGCAGCTCTTGATGGTAGGTAGCACCGATTGGCACGGCTGGGGCTATATGACCGACGTCTGGACGGTTTTCAGAGGGGAGAAGGGCGCGAATCTGAGAGACCAGCTTATAGAAAATCCGAATATCAAGGTTTTGCTTTACAGGGAAAAACAATCGTCAAGCCCGGTCAGATTTATTTTCGAGCCTTTTTCGGCGTTTTATTATTACGTCAAGAACGCCACGCCTATTCATTTGATGTCTTTCATGGTTTGGTTTGCGGTTTTGTTTTTGCTGTTTGCCGGAAGTCTCTCGAAATATGTGACGAGGACTTTTCCTCTCGCAATGTCTTTATTTTTTGCCGGAACCGTTTTATTTTATGCGGTTATCGCCGGAGCGCAGACCAGCGGATTCATTATTCTGACTTTGGCGCCGGCGCTGGCCGGCTTATGCGTGCTTTGGCTTTTGCTGTGGATAATAAATGGAAAAAATACTAAGTAAAAAAACCGCGATTTTTGTCGCGGCTTTTGCGGTTGCGTTCAAATCGTTTTTGTCGGCGGCATTGGAGCTTCATCCGGACGAAGCGTATTACTGGCTTTGGTCAAAGCACCTTGCTTTGGGGTATTACGATCACGCGCCTATGGTCGCGTATTTCATAAAGCTCACCACGTTTCTGTCCAACTCCGAATTTTTCGTCCGCTTCTCCTCGATTCTTGTCACCGTTTTTTTAAGTTTGCTCATTTGGAAATTCGCTAAAAAGCTCTTTGACGAGAAAACGGCCGCCGCGTCGGTAATAATCGTCAACACCATGCCGATGCTTATGTCGGTTTCGTTTATAATGACGCC
>Ga0123357_10013442_pt1 | contig 10630 bp, 8 predicted proteins | sample TergutEmb28metaG_FD_89873 | JGI IMG/M metagenome (GOLD analysis project Ga0123357, IMG submission 89873) | Embiratermes neotenicus P4 segment gut microbial communities from Petit-Saut dam, French Guiana - Emb289 P4 | ecosystem: Host-associated > Arthropoda: Insects > Digestive system > Gut ...
GTATGTACAGTCTTGAACTCCTGATGATGGACGGAAAGACCGTCCGAAACATGTAGAGTGTCATTCCAAAATAAAATAAATTTGATACATTGGTGCATCTAGTTGGTTTTACTATAGAAATAATATTACAATGCATGGCTCTATGAACGTCAAATACCATGATTCTGTTTAAAGCACCTACGTGTTTTATACGTGTTATCAACCATATAAGTAACCAGGCCATGCATGCACTTCTTAAGCATAAACCTACATCTAAAATGACTCCCTACACACTATTATATATAACTATACACTATTATATATAAAAAATTCAGCAGATACACTATGTGTGACAAAGCGGAAACAAACCACCTACACTGATTACTAAATATATTCTCTGTGTAATTGTAAGGATGTATTTTCCTTTACTTTCTATAATTTTCCACCTAAACATAATACAAAACTTTAATAAAGCATGATTCTTACTTCAAATTATCATTATCTACAAATAATGACACGCAAAACCAAAATACAGTCCCATTTCTCAAACAGATTAGTGTTGAGAAGAAAGTAGCTTTCATGCTTATAACATCAAATCTTTCTATACCTTCTGTATGGGTATCATCTTGTGTATAGCACAGCATGAAAGCTGAAACAAAATCAACAGGACATGAAAACACTTCAACCTATGTCCACATACTACAGCATGGAAAATTCGTGTATGCCCAAATTTGGACTGACGCATAGAAACAAGAAAACATGTGGCCCTATCTACTGGTCAAAAATACACCTTCTGCATAACTGTGCATTCACTGCAGGGGTACATTTAATATTTTTCATCTAGTAATTATCCTAGTCATCATGTACGAGGTAAAGTAACCCTAGAACAGGCCATGAAGGCCCAGGAGGGGAGTAGAGGTATAGCTCTACTCTTTCTTTAACCTCGGGGAAAAACCGGTACCCATCGTATAGGAGACTTGGTAGGCCCCAGGGCCGTTCTGGATGGGTGTGGAAAATATCGCCCCCACCAGAATTCGATCCCCAGACTCTCCAGCCCGTAGCAAGTTGCTATATCATGTACAAGGGAGTTTAAAAAATAAGGTAACAAAATGTCTCACATACAATGGCATCATCCAAACATGAATTCCTCTAGGTAATAGGTGCACAAAGATCAGCTGAGTCATTATACAGCCACAAAAGGGCACTGTAAGAATGCCATATTGCTGTACAATCAATTTAAAGGTGGTAGGTCTCATGAGACATGGCCAAATATCAAAGGACACAATGTGACTCGGTGTCTGCGTGTGAAGGGTGCTGCACCTTTGGAAATTTCTCAGTTGGTGTTGTCTGGAGCATGTGCACAGCAGAACAGGTGATGAAAAACTGCAGCAATTCAGATGCCCAAGCAAGTCCATTACAGATGACAATGTGTGTTGTGCAGATGCCATAATCAGAGGATGGACCCACTAACCTGACTTACATAGCCTAAGAGCTAGACATTTTGCTGTGCGATACACACAGCATTGTCCATCATCAACTGGATTACAGAAAAGCGGGTGCATAATGGGTGTCAAAAGAACTTCACAAACAATCACAAAGCTTGTCATGTTGGAATCTGTCTAATGCATTTGACAAGTGATGCCTATGAAGAAGATAATGCAGTGCATTTTTACATGAGACAGACACGGGTTGATCGTATGTCACTTGAAATAATCCATGATGTGGAAACACCCATTTTCTCCTCCAGCAAAGAAATTTCAAGTAATGCTACCAGGAAGGAAGAATGCAGTAATGTCTTTTTGAGGGGGCAAGGGTGAAGGGTCAAGATAACCATAATGGCATGCTTCTGGTGGATTTCCTTGACTGTGGTGACACTGTAACTGCTGAGTGTTATTGTAGTGCACTTCAAAGGCTATGGCAGGTCATTTATCACAAAAGACCTGGGCTGACATACCAAGACATCATCATTTTGTATGATCATGTCAGGCCCAAAATTGCCAGTTAGACTTGTGACCAGTTATGATACTATGGCTGGGAGGACCACCCATGTTACAGTCTGATCTTGCATCCAGTTATTTCCATCTCTTTGGACCCCTTCAGAAGCATCTGGCAGGCAAACACTTTGCAACAAAAGCCAACATGAAGCACCCTGTCACCTTCTGGCTACAGACACTTGACACCAATTTGCCTATGACAGGATGCAGGTCTAGCCACAGTGGAACAAATAGTTGTACATCACTGGTGTCTATGTGGATATCTCATTACTACCATCTGCTACCCATGTGCCATGTAGACACTTAAGTCTGAACAAACTTCTTGGCATCAAAGTGTTTATTACCTAGTTTTTTTAAACTTCTTGAGTTATATGGATATTTTACAGTCTCCTCTTTACACAATCTACATGTGTGAGGAGTGTCAAAAACGCTGAACCAAACCTCACTTTTAAAAGGCACGCAGCACCTATCCTTCACAACAGAGAGATGGAAAGATGATTTACTTTCATGTGGAATATGTTCAACAATATACAATGGGATAGTTTCTCGTTCCTCAACATCAGAACTACCATTTTGTGCAGCACACAAGTGTGACATCTTACTTCCTCGCCAAAATGAACAACAAAGTATACATAAAATTTGTTTTAAAAAAGTCTGATTTTATGAGACCTGAGGCTGATAAGTGCATCTTAAATTTGTGATATAATCAGCACACTGAAGTGTTACATATTACAGTCTTATTTTTATGCATACTAAAAGCATATTAGTTCTACTATTTGGACTGATTATCAAAATATTTTATATTTACAAGTGCTTTATTTTTATTCCATGTAGCTGGACAAGGGTTTCTGTCCTGCATGTATTCACAACGTCACAGTTGGTCACAGCTGTCAGCAACAGCAACATGTCATCAATATACAAGTCTCTATATTAAGGAAAGTGACGGGTATTGTGTGAGCGTGTGTGTGTATGTGTGTGCGCATGTGTGTGTGTGTGTGTGTGTGTGTGTGTGTGTGTGGGGGGGGGGAGAGAGCGAGAGACAGAGACAGAGAATGTGAAAAGAAAATTAACTGACATACATCTGCTCAATTTCCCACCCAAAGCCTAGCTATCGCTTCCACATTCTCATCTTTTCACTGTTATTTAAAAGAACTCTTAAGGCGACGTACCAATCAAAGATCTAACTTTACGACACAACTTTAAGACATACACCCAATCAAGAAAGTGGATGATATTCCTGCTTAATATTTGATAATTCCAGTTTCCAACACTGGCCCAGGCTGTTTTCTTGTCTCTCCAGGTAAATGCCAGGACAGAACCTCAAATTAGGCCTGACTATATCACTTCACTTCTTTTTAACTCATTATTCATTAAACATGCTATTGTTCAAATTTATGTAAGCTAAATGCTTTTAAATAAATCAAAAGCAAGTAAATAGATAAGATACAACCAGCTCAGTATCAGGCCATACACTATGAACAGTTCTCACTGGATGCTATAAGAACAGTCATTTCATTTAGAAGATGCACACTTGTTCAACAATGAGTTAACTTACCAAGACTCAAGTGTAATTTTATACAGCATCTATATTACAGTTTTCAATACACATACACTCAGCCATTTGAAATGGTCATATACGTAATACGGTGTATCTATAAACACACGGATACCTTACTCTACTAACCCGTCAAAGAGAACATGTCAATGAGACATCAACACAGGTAACATAATAATATAACAGAATATTCCATACGGTTTCTAAGTAAGTACAACACAAGACTTCTTCAGATAACATACTTCTGCATCATATAAAATATCTAATTATTTTACAATGTTTGTCATAAAAATGATACGGCACCAACATAAGTCATATTGGATGAGAACACACAGCAAATTTCCTCCAAACCGTGTAACAAACAATTCTGGGGAGATATCAGACAAAAATTAAGATTATTAGGCTTCTAATTACAACACACTTTGTAATTATATAATGTGCAATCACAAAGTATGCAGTATCTGAGGGGCTTGGATTATCACCTAGAAACAGTACTCAAAATGAGTAAGAGAAACATTATTAAAGTGCACAATCTCAAAATGCAAAGTTTAGAAAAGCATATATCTGAGAATAGAAAGAAGAATGATTATGAAGCCCTAACATATTAAAGACTGGTTTGGACCACTTTAAACTGCATGACGGAAAGAATGCCAATGATTATAAAAGCAAATACTGGCATATAATTGCAAAGATTCCTTATGGATATATCAAGCAACTGACTTATTTCATCCCAAATGAAGCATTACTCCCTCAAGATGCTGTGTGTTTTGCTTTAAGCAGCCCCAGGCTTGAGAAGATCAGCAATCTTTACGTGGGACTACAATGGGATATAACTATGCCTAGAAAGAGACGCACACTTACGTATTGATGTAGAGTCACCATCGATGTTTGGAGTGGTAGGCGATGCTACAAGATGCACAGAGAACAGAAAACATATGTCACAAACATACCACAATGCAAGCAGGCAAAAACATGGTACAGTACGTATTAATAATACACATGCTTGCATAAGCCCTAACATTCGGTTGACATGCATATAATATTCAACATCAATTTAAATTTTGCTCATTCTATACAAAATATCTATATACCAATCAACACTGCACTGATAGGTATAGCTTCCCATTTACCCTTTGGCTGCAGGCTAGATGCATGTTTAGGTGGTTTCATATGATGGTTCTGAAATGTCACAAGATCGGTCAAAATAGTTTATCCTGGACAACAGTAAACAGATATTACGCATCAGTTTTCAAGGAATCTATGTGAAATATTTGGGTTAATTTTCAGTGCATATTTCAAGTGGCACGTGCTTATGTTTCATCACAAAGACAGTTTTTACAGTGAGGAGTTGTCAGAACCTGTCAGAACCCCCAAGCTGGAGGGCCACCCCTTGTTGGCTGTATGCGACTGCTAATTCAATATATTCCCAGCTACCCTCTACATTGTAGGTCACTCCTCCATCCGCAACCTGAGGATGTGCCATACCGTGGTGACGGGGTTCAGGATAGGGAGCTTGTGAATGCAGTAATGAACCTTTGGGTTCCATTAAATGCAGGGAGTTTCTTGACTAGCTGAGAATTGATTAGCTTCTCAAGAAGGACTCTGCTTCATGGAGTAAGTAAGTAAGTAAGTATTTCGTGTGGACAATATCAGAGAATGCCAACAGGTTAATTAAACTTTTTTGTCACATCATCATGTTAAGAAAACATACAAGAGCAATACAAATTGGCCAAAGAAAGTGTTGCACATTAATTACTTTTACAAATTATATAAACAACTGTTCCAAAACTGCAGACAGCCTGAATTATTAAAGCATCTGATTAGTTTGAAGTAAATATGAAGTGACACATCAACAGTTAAAAAAAATCACCATGCATACAAAACTGTCTTCATATAATGAATGTAGAGATCAGTAATTACATCCCTCATTTAATTCTGAGTACTAGGCATCTAGGTCAGAACGTGTTGACTACTAGAGATTATGATTATGCATTTTTTATCTTCATGAAATTCAAATTTTATAAATACACACAAAGAATTCCTTACACGCACAATAGTACATTTTTCACACTTTTGGTTTCCACCTCCAATAGCAACAAAGTTGACAGTTCCAATATGACTAACACAATTAACATAATATAATTGTGCTAATATGTTTAATACAAAGTCAAACACTTTGTGGTGGACCATTTCCTTGTCCAATTGTGGTATTAAATGTGTAAGAATTTAACATTTCAGAACAATTCTGAATAGAAACAGATTGAGAACTGAAGTATCTCTCCTTCTCCTACTGTGCAAAATGTTTCACTTACTTGCCATCACTCATGTATTTTACTTCATATGAAAACCCTAAACATCAACACGAAAATCCCCTTTAGTTCTTCTCTTTTCAAACGGGTCATAGTTAAAAAAAGAAGCACCTACCACTACAATGAATTAACATAATATAATACTAATTTTTAACTGGGAAAAGTTAATATCACTGGGATTTTTATTAACCTGGCAAGTCATAATTTAGATAGGATTTCACCTTTAAATACAAGCATGAGTACAGACATACATGCCTCTAAAATTAACTTTGCCCAAAATATAAATTCTTGTACTCTACTTTTAATGTAGAATGTCCTGGATTGACCAATCACAAATACGAGTCAACACTCATCTTTAACAACAAGCTGTGTTTAAACATACATCTTTTGCATTTTTTTTTATTGCACAATGTCTTGGGATGATCAATCAATACTATGATTAAATTTAGCTGTAGAATTTGTAGTACTTCAGATGAGTAGAACTTACAAATCCAAAATATATTCTTGAAAATGTGTTAATTTAACATGCTTACAAGGATTACTATATAAGATAAATGTAGCTCCAAACACACTGTATTATAGGAGGTCTAATGAATAATCACTCAACAACCATGCATCATGCAATTTACTATCATGGGTATATATATTTATATATGCCTGGGGCCATGTACCCTCATTCCAAGAATATTTTAGAGCACAGACCAGAGCAGGATGGCACCAGAAATGATAGGTCACTTCAGTAAGCAGTATTTCCTCCGCACAGTCTCAAAAATCTGACAACCACATTATTGTCAGAAAAAAAAAGAAAAGAAAAGAAAAAAAAAAAACTGTCATTCATGTTATCATAATCTGACCTGAAATGGGGACTGAAGAATACTGGGAAAGTGGCTTAAAGAAGGAAAGAAAAGAATCACCTTCATTACTGAAAAGAAAGTAATTCTTACTGCACATTTACTACTAACACAATATGATAATTCTATAAATGTTTACATGTAACACACATACGTATTTTAAAGACCTGGATTATAGAAAGTCAAGTATGATGATACTGCCTCAAAGCCCTTAGTCTTCAAAATCATAATAATTAATACTTCTTAAAACTCATTCAACAATGCAGGCATTCAGCTTGATCTGAACATAATTTTCTGTCTTGTAAATGAAACCAACTTGGTGCACAGTTTCTCTCAGTGTATTTCGTCAATTTTATTTATAACCTCTACATTTTTCAGACCTCTCCAGGTCCATCATCAGGAGGAACATCTGTGTTTATGTGACACTTGGTACATGTTATTCTGTATAGCTGACTGTCTGGTATGCAGGATGGAATTCCAGCCTGCATAAATACAGTTCTTCCTCCTGATGATGGACCTGGAGAGGTCCGAAACATGTAGAGGTTATAAATAAAACTGACGAAATACAGTGAGAGAAACTGTGCACAAAGTTGGTTTCATTTACAAGATTATATAAAGATGCATGGTCGACAGAACATAAAAAAATTTTCAGCTCTACATCCACATTCACTAGAGGAATTAGTGTCATAGTTATATATCTATTAAGACAACATTAGATACACTTACAGACAATAAAGTTACTACTACCAGACAATTCATTCCACAGTCTCCCATAGCATACAACAATTTTACCACTTGGCCCAGTCCATACTTATGTGATAGTGGTTACACATTACTCAGGTAACACCAAATACACTCCAGATTTCACCCAGTCAACTTCAATACAATGGATAACAATAACAACATCCTGATACCAAAAACAAAAAGAAGTCAGCACATACCTCAATGTAGAAACGTTTATTCCAGGAACTAGAACCAAGTCTTATAAATATATGTAAGAGAAACATAATGATATATGTGTATACTGTATATACAAAAGCAAAATGTACTTACGTTCCTGGTCTGAACCATCTTCTGATTTGTCATCTTTACTCTTCATAAAAGGAAATTTTCTGCTGAATGAAAAGTTCTTCTTTTTTCTATCTAATGTAGACTGCTGTAAAAAGTACAATCAGAATGTTTCAAGTAAGACACTTGATCTACCTAGTCATCATCCAAATATGCTCACTGACACATGACATTTCACCTAGTCCAAGTCACTCCGTTCAAATTTTAGAATTGTTGAACTGTGATTTTGAAAATATCACATTAAAGATCCCACATTGGCACATACATAAATTAGAACAACTGAAACACCAGTAGCACACTTTAAATGTATCTTATTAAATTTTACATATATTACATTGTAATTTTTTTTAAATGCCGGGGTAACTTAAGTGTACAATTCTGTGCAGTCCATTTATTTGGTTGTCTGACACATCTCCACACCAAATTTAGATTTTACTCTTCGAATTTTAGAACTGCTTCATGCTGTTCAACTGGGACATACTTTCCTGAAACTGATACTCAGTGCAGCAAGTGGCCAGAAAGTGTTATGATATGCAACATCAATTCACCAATGAAATAAATCTGTAGCTTGCAAATTACTTGCACACACTGTGAATCTGTTATCACAGGATAACTAAATAAGTGTATCTGATCACTCTTGGTTGCAATCATTCCTGCATTATTTATACAAATAAAACTTTAAATCACATTTCCACATTTATGTTTCAGACAGAAATGGACACTGTGTTGCATGTGCTTTGGACTAGATGTTCATTTACCCCACATGCATATCTATAGTTGACAATAATGATCACAAAGAGAGAAGCATAAATTACAAATTCTTTTACTCCAGAATATGAAGTAAAGCATAAAATTATGAAGATGAAATTGATGAGAAAGGAATGGAAGTAGTGTAGGAGAAGTGGAATGGAATAAACCAAATATGCCTGCTATCAGTACTTTGACTTTGTACCTGCTAACTGAAATGGTCGGGTAAGAAACTTAATATAAATACAGTAATTCCCTGTTCATGCCTTCTGTAATGTGCGAGTTAAGGATAAACTCATGCTGATATAACAGGACAACATACTAGGTATGTGAAACACAAATACTTTGTCACTATGTGCTAATCAGCTGTATTCTACCACTTATTTTCTTGTGAAGCTTGGGTGAAACCCACTCAGAAAAATGCTATGCTACACTGTAGCATGGGCCAGCAAGAGTAATCTGCTTTTTTGTCAAGTTCCAGCCAGATCATGTGGTACTGAGCAAAACTTGTGAGTACAGTCAAGCGTTTTAGTGTTTTTCACACCACTCATTTTCCTTGGCTAAACCAAAAAATTTAAAAATACTTCAATTTTCTGACTCTTACCCCCGTTGTGATTGGCTACTCTTATTTCCTGACCAGTGTCAAGATTCATAAGAAATGGAACTAATTATATCAGCAACAGTACTTCTGGACCATTCCTTCTTACAATGCACACAAATGACTTGCTGACATCTTGCTGTTATTCACTCTCCAGAAACTACTTTATCATAAGCAACTTTCCATTCATTTTACATTTCTTAAATTCTTTACAGCCTTCAGCCTATTCAATGCTAGTCCTCAAAGGCCCCATAATATAAGAAATGACATGCAATTTGTAATGAGATCTTAATTTGAATTGTTCAAGTATGGTAATTAAAAGAATTGCACCACACGTTTCATTCTCACTGATAGTATTCTTTAGTGGACATTTCACACTATACTACACACTGCAACACAAGTTAACCTACAGTAAAAATAATAATTCCAAACAGGGTAGATATATATACACTTCTTATTTCTTCATATGGGATATTTTCCCCCACTATCCTAGGACAGATGCTTGTATTAATTTAAAGAAGTCACTTGTTAGATACTCAGAATGTTCATGCCATCACTGTAACAGTTCTTCGCATTACAGGTGATACTATATTAACAAGTGGCCTTTCAACATTTATTTTACCCATATTAGAAACAAAATATAATGACACACTTTAATTGTGAACAAATATTCAGCTGGCACAAGTACTCAGAATCTTACTAGAATGTGTAGTACTATATTCAAACAAACATAACTTACCTTGTCGAGAATAACCCCTCCAGGAACATGCCCTTGAAATTTTACTGTTCTGTCTCGTGCCCTCTGTTTCCGTTCCCATCGCCGCTTGGATGGCACAATGCCCATCCCTTCCTCCTCACCAGAGGCAAGGACTCTCCTTGCTTGCCACCATTCATCATCACTAGCATTTGTTACATGCAGTATGTCACCATACCGGAAGGGTAATCCTCGACTTGGCAGTCCATCATCTTTATTTGGGTCGTAATCGAACAAAGCCCTACAATAACCACACAAATTAAAACAATGCCACTTGCTTGCTATATCTGATACGAAATGACCAACTATTAACAACAGTTTCTTGTTTAACTTCTTTTCACCACCAATGGAACATTTCCTCCCTACATACTATTTTCTCAGAAGGATCAACTGCAATCTTAATTATTCATAGAACAGTATTCCCTGAGTCTGTGGTTCTCACCTGGTGGGTCACGACCCGCTGGTGGTTTCCAGGAAGTATTTGTAAAAAAAAGTGGGAAAAGAAAATATTTTATCAACAGAGCACAGCTGCAAGTGTTACTGTTAGAGCATGAAGTACATGCAACTGCTGGCGTGCAAACTACCTACTTACTACAGTGCCATCAGCTGCTGAATTCTCAATTTCCTCCTTTCAGTTAAGGATTAGATTACACAAAAAAAAAAAAAAAAATTTATTACAAAATATTGTAATAAAATTATAATATTTAAAACAAAAAATACATAACGAAACACCAACCCCTTACACAATAAAGTAATTATTCACATTTATCACCAA
>Ga0123357_10013443_pt1 | contig 10630 bp, 7 predicted proteins | sample TergutEmb28metaG_FD_89873 | JGI IMG/M metagenome (GOLD analysis project Ga0123357, IMG submission 89873) | Embiratermes neotenicus P4 segment gut microbial communities from Petit-Saut dam, French Guiana - Emb289 P4 | ecosystem: Host-associated > Arthropoda: Insects > Digestive system > Gut ...
AAATATTTGCATTGTATTTTAAGCTATAATATTTTACTTGTATTTTATGTTTATGATTATGACATGTTCCACATCCCATTGTCTTACGACAGTCTTAGGGATCTATGGAATGTATGTATGTATTAAAATCACAATAATTTTGTAGGCCCAAAGTATGTTACAAAATAGGGTTTTTTATTTAGTAATGGGGTATTGTTAACTTCAGGTCCCATTATCACTGGTTGCGTAGTTATTAGCCGAGGTGTGGTTTTTTTATATTTTCGTGGTCGTGTGATATGGCGGAGACTTTTCTTATGGATAGGTATAAATTCAGCTGGCTTCCATAACCTATTGTTTGCTCACTAAACTGAATTGTACAACTGGTACATATTTTGTTGATCTTGCTGTGGAAATGTATCAGTTGTACTCCCGGAGAATTGACCTTTGAGGGCTGAAGCATGTTGGAGTGACACAGTGCTGATAAAATGGTGTGAATAATGTAAAGGTGCATTCGTCAGTATTTATATGAAATAGTGATATCATTGCACGGAAATGAACAAGATAAATTTCCAGGACCATTATGTACCCTGTCGGACATTAACAGAACGTGATAATTGTGAGGATCTTCTCACATATTTAATGGTATCCCTGAATGTGGCTGATAGGCCAAAACAAACTCTTTTGGTATTTGTATAAAGTGTGCCTTGTTCATTGCATTGTTTGATTAAAAGTTGGAGTGCATGGTAGTAATATATTACAAACAAACATTTTTGGATGCTTAATTCCATTCCAAATTGTAACGTGCCAGCCATAAGAATTAAACTCTTTGGGAAGACTCTGCACATGCTGAAATGAGACCATAAGAGTTCTAAGAGTTCTATGATGTTGAAAGCGTGTGATGATTGATATTTTGGAAATTCCTTCCTAAATTTAAGTCATTCTCGGTAGGAATCCATGAAGCCATTAATCATTTTATGTTATGAAAGTCTAAATCTGGAATAATGTACACTGTTTTCTGAAAAGATGTATGAAATACAGTAAACGATGTTGAAATTGGTGACTGCTATTTTGAAATTAGTTTTTAATAAAATTTAATGAAATGAGTGGATTGACTTGTATATCAAACATATCTCCTACCCACTATATCAAATCATTGTATTTCTCACAACTATTTTCATGTTCTTGTTTCTTTTTTCATCATGTAATCTAGAATCCTTGAATAAGGCCTGATTTTAAAAGTGCTGCTTTTGTATGATAACAACCCATTTTGGTATACCAAAACAGCAATACAGTTTTATCATATTGGCTTATGTTATGACTTAAAACTCACTTCGCAAAAATACTGTCTCATCAATTACTTAAACTTTTGAAGGCTTATATTATGTGTATTTTGTGAAAATTTTGTTCTATAAGTGCTGACAGGCCCAATTTATCATGTAAAATATTTTTATCTCTTTCCCAAAGAGCTGCTAATTGTGCACATCTGTAGCCATTACATGTATATAAGGTAGCATAAAAGCATACATGAAACATCATCCACAATATTGAATTTAAATTGTGAATGACTATCATGTTGTCAAGAAGTCTATTTGCTTAAGTTTAAGTCTGTTAAAGGTGGTTTTCTTCATATATTTTTAAGGAGGGCTTTCATTTGGATTGATTTCTTTGTATGTACACCTATCATGTTATAATTCAGATTGTTCTAGTGATTCATTACTAAGGATTGGGAGACTGCCACAAATATTAATGCTGAATTCATGAAACCCTTTTAGAATTCTGCCTTTTTAGTTAAAAATTTTGTTGCAGATAGGTTTTAAAGTTTCTTATCGTGTTACTGTACTGCAAGATGCTGTTAAATACATTTCCTCACTCTTAACACAATGAACTACATGAGGTAGTGTCCCCATGAAACATATCAATATGTATAGGTTCATTATTTTTATTTGACAACTATCAGTTGCCACTTCCTCTTCACTTGTTTCTTATAATAACATAGCTCCATCAGCAGACTGTCCACACACAAGGTGGTGTAGTGGCAGGAGTTGACAGATGATGTGTGTCATATTAAATAGTGACACTTTATGACAACATTTATTGTAGTATTATTCTGATGATGCTGATTATTTTTAGTTTGTCTGTTCTGAAAATCCCAGCTCCACAGTGATTGTATCACAGTACAGCGTATGTCTATCAGCAAACAATTTGAACACCAAAATCTTTGTTTATAGGTCATTTTAAATTGTCAACATACATTAACAGTGAGTGAGTGAGTGGTTGGTAACTGTTTCATGTGAAGTGCTATTAGGTAGAATGAATTCATCTTGTGTGTTGATTGTAAACTTTGGTCTGAAAGAAATAGAGTATGAACTGGATTTGTCTGTCTCAAGTTAGCATTTATTGTCTCTTATCAGCACATGAGTGAAACTTTGGAGTTTTTGAAAGGGGAGAAATATTCTGGTCATAAAAGCAACTGGTAACTTCTCAAGAATGATGCTGCGCCATGGAGTTATTAAGTAAAATTCATTTAATCTGGTCTGTGATAATCTGGCACCTGCCCAGTCCTGTGGTTGCCAATTTAAATTAATTTTATTGTAGTTGGTTAGGAGTGCTGACTTTCAAGGTTTTTGATCTGTATTGCCATTTAGAATGTCTGTCTGACAGTAGTAAATAAAATAGTAAATCTTTCTTATGGTTCTTCTTTCCTCTTCTTTTTTAGCTGCTATGTGAAATTTGACATAATACGTAGGATTCTGCTGAATTATTTCAATATCAATGTTGTCATGATGATGGGCATCACAGATATTGATGACAAAATTATCAAGCGTGCAGCTGAACATAAAGAAGATCCGAAAAGATTAGCTGATCACTATGAGGAAGAATTTTTTGAAGACATGGCTAATTTAAATATTATGGCACCAACAGTTGTTACGAAAGTAACCAACTTTGTTCCCCAGATCGTAAACTTTGTACAAACAATAATTGATAAAGGACAGGCATACAGTACTGAAGATGGTAAGTTCTAGTTTATGCTATTTGTCAATAACTCTACCCCAACTGGCAGATGGGTGAATGTTCAGGAAGTGTGTGTGTGTTTGATGCACACAGGGAGTATTCATGTGAACCACATTAGCCAGGCTGACATGGATAACACTGCTGGAAGAGGGTTTGAAGACATTTAAAAAATAAACATGGTTCTTATTTTGCAGTGGTAAAATATGAGAGTACAGTTCATTTTGTAATATGTCTAAGCCTTTTGTGGAGGTGTCTGCACAAATTCAGTTCTAGTCATAGCCAGAATATTCTTGTTAAGATGGTTAATGTGAGTAAGATTGTGAACATGAATATTCCGTTTCTGATCTCACCAGCAGCTTTTGGTATTTAAATGTTGTATTCCTACAGCTGACACCTTAACTTTTAGTGAGGATGTAGAGAAAATTCTAGGAAAGTTCCATGGGAGCAGAGACTGACTGTAATATGCATGTATTAATATCTAGTGTCCTACATATGGGACAGGCTTTGCCGTGAAGTGGATGAGTGAGAATGGAATTAATCACATTGTCCTCTTTGATGTCATCACTCATTGCTATGTGGTGAAGAGATTAAGCTGTGAAGCTCTTTATCATGTAATATTCTCCGTCCTCATGTTACTGCTTCACAGGTTCTGTGTACTTCGACACAAAGAGTTACACTCCATATGGAAAACTTTTTCCTAATGTTCCACGAGAGGATTCAGTTGTAACAGATAAGAGATCTGCAATGGACTTTGCCCTGTGGAAGGGATCCAAACCTGGAGAACCATGGTGGCCAAGTCCTTGGGGACCAGGAGCTGGGAGACCAGGATGGCATATAGAATGCTCCACTATGGCAAGGTAGCTTATTAACATTAATTTATTTAAAAATGTTAAATGTGTTGTTAAATGTTAATTGTGTACCTTATCAGTGAATGGCCAATGGAACATTTACCATTTTCATCAGTATAGTTTCTTCTATGGAAGAGGAATGAAAACTTTCCCCCCCCCCCCCATTTCTCTCTCTTGCTCTCCCCCTCCCTCTTTCTCTCTCTCTGTTTCTGGTGACAGATATATATCTTAAGTTATTTGGCAATAAAAATTGGTAACTATTGCAATTTTTAGTGCCATTCTTGGATCCAGTATTGATGTTCACTCAGGCGGTGTGGATTTGCAGTTTCCTCATCATGAGAATGAAGAAGCTCAGAGTTGTGTTTATCATGGTGTGGACCAGTGGGTGAACTACTGGCTACATGCTGGTAAGATTATACATACTGATAATTTGTAGATGTGGAAAAGTTATGCTCCAGAAATGTTCTTCATGCCTAAGAATTAGGCATCTGTTTTTAGTCATCCTGTGACTTACACCACTACATCATATGCCATATTTGTCTGTATAGTTTCAGTCACTAAGCACCTAACTCAGAATTTATGTAATTATTAATGGTTCCTTTGTTGCAGGTCACCTACATATGACAGGTGAAGAAAAGATGTCCAAGTCATTAAAGAATACTCTTAGTATTCATGACTTCCTTCAATCATTTACTGCAAACCAATTTCGAATTTTCTGTCTGATGTCCCGTTATCGAAGCAGTAAGTAATTTTTCAGAGTAGTCTAATTTTAATTGAGTCATTATGAGGAAAGAGGAAAGATGATTTGTGATGGACCCTTTGCTTTAGGTGTGGTGAAACATACAAAAACTTTCCTGCAACTGTCATTTTCCCGCTTTTATCATTTTTTTTTTTCTGTAGTTCTTTCAGAATGGATGGTTAGAGGTTCTACTATGGTTACATGATCATAATACATCATCTGGTACAAAAAATGTTGCTGCCATGTTTATTTTCCAAGTGCAGAGTTTCTTATAGCCTTTTTGATATAGGAATTATATTACTACTGGATCATGTGATGTGTTTGTTTGTTTGTTTGTTTGTTTGTTTGTTTGTTTGTTTGTTGGTTGTTTTGTGTACAAACATGTGAATATACATGAGGTTAGTGATATTAGGCAGAGTGAAATACAAACACCTGAGACAATATTGCCTGAGCCTACTTCTTGTGGGGTAGAATTTGCTATTGCAAAATCAAAAATATAAATGTTTGATTGACTTCAGCAGATTTATCAACTTCAGCAGAATTCATCTAAACAGGAGAATGTTATACCTTACCTCCCCTTCTAGTAATCGATAGGTAAATAGAATGGAAGGAGACACAGGCAGACAGAAGAATTATATGATAGATGTCTTTGGCTTTTATCTTCTGTTTCAAGTTGCGTCAGTACATGGAACCCAAATTTATACAGGACAAAAATAAATTCACAAACTACCTCTCCATAGTGAGATTACTGGTTAAAAAATAACTCAAATGTTATGCAGCATATGTTCTGTGGTACATAGTTTTCAAGGTATGTGTCAGAATTAAATGGCATAACGTATCAAATGATTAAACCATGTCATCCCCATAATTACACATACAGAAAGTGGAAACATATTTATTGTACTAGAAGTGGTATGGATCCAGGAGATCATTAAGCAGTACTTCGAGGCACCTTGGTTGGCATAGTCCCAGTTTTTGTGCAGTAGTGCATGAGCTTCTCCCTTTTTCTCATTCCACAACTGCAGTTATGGCATCTTCAATGTCTGATGTCCTTACAGTTTGTGGGTGGCCTGAATTCATGAGTGCCATAGGAGTTACAGTTCCTGCCTCATAGAGATCCTGCTGCAGTCATCGTAACACATTAGTGTCTGGTTGACTTTAACCAGGATAATATAGTGCAAGTTCCCACGCATGTTGCAGTACTGGCTGTGTGTGTATTACATTATCATTTCATCACAACTGACCCCTCCTGTGGTCTGTGTATTGTGCATACTTAACAATGGGCTTTATTGTCTTGACAAATAACATTGCTGAGAAGTTTGTTATATAACATTTTCAACTTATTTTTTAACAAAGTATCACATTGTGTAGAGCCTGTGTATGATTTCCTTTTCACTCTTTACAAAGGTTGGAAATTAATGGTGTTTGTGGCTGATATGAGTACAGTAATGAATTGCTTTGTTGAGATTGTGGTGGAAGTAAATATATTGCTCATATGTTGTGCGGAAGAATGAAAAAATTGTAAAAAGATTTTGTAGTTGTAGTTTTCAAATGTTCCCTTAGGATAATTTAGTTTTTATTTTGTGTGTAGGTATGGAGTATGCTGATACAGCCTTGAAGAATGCTGTAGATATCACAAAGAAGATTGAATCATTCCTTACAGACTGTAATGCATATATTTATGGTTATACAGCTCTTGGAGATATTAATGAACCATACTTGCTGAAGGTAAAATACGGTCTGTTATAAGTACAAAGGTAACATGTTAGAAGTTAGGTAACTCTACATTTGCAAGGTATTGATTTTGTAAAGCTCTCAGCGGTTTTATGTTATCATCCTTCCAGTTGTAAGACCTAGCTTTCCAATTGTAGGTATTGCAAAACAGAATTTTGTATACAGATCTTTTTAATGTTTGGGTATGTTCCCCTACAGGCCAAGCAGTTCCTTCTTTGCCCGAAACTAATCAACTGGCTTTGTTGTTCTGTTCTTTTAGTGGGTACAGGGGGCACTCTCCCCAAGGGTAAGGCAGCCGAGACATGAAGCTAATTACCCAGCTTTATCTAGTGCTGCAGTTAATTTATGGATCTCTACCTCCATTCTCACACACACCTCAATGGTGTAATTCTTCATGAAGCTCAAGAACAACTGTGCCTTTACATGGATATGAAATATGCTCTTTCATACTATAAGGGAAGAACATATGAGTGGAATGAGTTTGTTTGTGAAGAGAGTGCTGAGTAGGATATTTGGGCATTTGAAAAGGAAACGAAAAGGCCTAGGGTTAAGTGGCAGACTTTTCTAAATACCATAACGAACCTGTGGGCTTCATGAGACATTTCTTGACCAGTTTAGTGAGTACCGGCTCTGAAGGAGGACTGTGGTTCATGCAGTTGGTTAATGAGTGGCTGAATTATTGATGTGATTCTTTGACATAAATTAATTGGTTGTAGCATGGAGTTCTGAGCATAGGCAAAAACTGCCATGTATATTAACTTTGAAATTAAAAGTAAGTGAGTCTGGTAATAAGTGTTTCAGTTCATCACTTGTGATTGCAGGGAGCTTATGAATGCTGAATTTCTGTGTAGTTTTTTGGTAAAGCTTAGACCTAACATTTTTATAAATTATATGGTGGTACAAACTTCTGTAGTTTGTTTCCCTGTTCCTGAGCCCGTAATATAATTATAATATGTGTCCTTTTGTTATACAACTATGGATTGTCCATCCAAGAATATATATTTGGAAGGTAGCCCTGTATGATTTTTTTGTGACAGACTGAAAGGACATCTGTGGGTGCATCATAAGCTTTAATCAATTGTTCCTTGGGGCAGAACCCCCATGGAGTGATCCCAGTCCTGTGGGCTGATGTTTGTTATATTTTCCATTGCACATTTCCTAATGGTTCTAAAACTACTGCACAATTCCAAGCTCCTGTCTCTATTTTCAGATTAATTATGCTGTCACAGACATACACAGGCACCTTCTTGTATAATGTAGATGTCTTCTTTTTGACATATAATTACATATGCTGCTGTGCTTTATATCATTTCAGACTGTTTCAGAGGTCAAGACAAGGCTTCTGGAAGCCCTTTCAGATGATTTCGACACTCCCAAAGCTATGAGTGCCATTATGGAACTTGTTGGAGTTACAAATAAAATGTTACATCAGAAGCCTCAACATGTGAGTGTATTTTATATTTCTCCTAGTTCCTTGTACATACATAGTACAAAGGATATTCAGTAAGTCAAATTGCCTAGGTCATAAAAGTTAAATGGGAAGTCCCTGAAAAATGAAATATATGTCATTTATTCCACTGAAGTACTATTTTTCAACATAATCCCCAAAGACATTGATGCATTTGTCCCATGCAGGTTGGGTTTAAAAATTACATCACAGTAGTAATCAAGCCCTTATACCCATAACCGTTCATGAAGAACCATTTTCAGTTCCCCATTGTTGTGGAGTCATGACCCTTGAATTGTGACTTGTTGGTTTTACAGAATCTGTTTCTCCACCTATGCTGCTTTCACGTTCATCTTTGATTGTTGTACTGTCTGGTGCAGTGATCCTCATCATGAATGTTTGTTTGACCTTTTTCAAACTCTTTGCACCATTTTCTGACATGTTGCACTCTTGTTGTCATCACCATACACCTCTGTCAATTAGCAGTGAGCCTCAATGGGAGGAACATGTTTTGTCTATGAACATCAAATTACACTACAAATACTTCCAATGTCTCGGCCATTGCACATCCACTAATCCTCTGAATAGCATCTGACTGACTGACTACTGGATCATCAGTTGGGTATTACCCCTATTACAAATTCTGCCCCATAATGAAAAATAGAATGCTTGATTTACACAGAAGTTACAGGCTAGGAAATCATATAATGTAGACTAACAAAATGCAACTCTGTTAAATTTAATTTAATTTTTCACAATACTGTGAAAAATTAAATTAAATTTAACAGAGGTGCATTTTGTTGGTCTAATTGCATGAGGATATCACAATGCACAGTACAAATAACTTTAAAAAAGGCTAGGAAATCTTACTTATGGAACGTACTTCATAAATGCACATTGCATGTGTTCAAGGCACAGCAAGCATCGGCTTTATATTACCATTATGCTAGAATCCTCATTATGACATTTATTTTCTGTGATATTGTTCTGTGTTTTTCCTATATTCATGTGTGTGGAAGGTTTTTAATCCTGTAACTTGTAGTTTTATTTTATCATGTTGCCTGCAGCCATAACCAGTAGTGCAACCAGAATCACTTTTGTTCAAATTATATCATCAGTTGGTATAAAAGTATTGCATGTTAACAGTGGTGTGCAGGTTTGGGAAGTGACCACAGCCAATCTGCACATGTTTTAGTCATGCTCACTTTGTGTTGAGGTACTGCAAACACCTTGCTTCAAAGTCTTGCTCAACATTGTTTTATTTTTGCTTGACCCTTTCTCAAGTAATCAGAAGCTAATGAATTGTATTATATATCATACACTGATGATAGCACTGGACTTACCAAAGTAATTGCTAAAATATATTTTCCCATATTTTGAAATTTATGTGGAAGCTTTCATGTTTTAAAACATAATCTGAATATAATTTATTTTCATCACATAGACCTGTGTATGTGTGATGCAGGCTGCACTTAAATTTATTCACACATTCAGCAGAACACTGAAATTTCTGTGTAGCTGTTACGATATTTGCACAAATATATGACAGTTATTTATGCTAATTCATTATCTGAAAAAACTCGGGGTTACCTTGTAATCATGCACAAAGTTAAACACGTTCTGTGAACAGGGAAAATGTTTTTGTATCTGCCATAGCTACGTGAATAAGAAAATTGCACAGCACTATAATAATTACAATTATACTTGATGTATTGTACTTCTCATTTTATCATTGATATGCCAATGTCTCATTTAATTTCAGGTTGTGGAAGTAAGAATTTTTGACAATAAGTAGTAGTAGTAGTATATCCTTTCATTCCTTAGGAATACAGGACATTTATGAAACATCTCCATCTGCTCTGTTGCCCACCAACCTCTTAATCTTGCTCCATGTTTTGCCACATTTTCTTGCTTCCTCAAAAATGGTCCTTTTCCAGGTTTTCTTCGGTCTTCCTCTCCTTCTGCCTCCTTGCAGATTCCAATCAGTGCTTGTTTTTCAGTGGATTCATTCACCTTCCTCAGAGTTTGACCGATGCCTTGCCAATTTCTCATTCTAATTTGTAATATTATAGGCTTCTTTCCAGTAGCTTCCCACACCATTGTATTACTTATTACCTTAGGCCATCTTATGCCCATTATTCTTCACACACATCAATTAACAAACATTTGTAATTTATTCGTTATTTGGTTAGTCGCTTTCCATGTGTTGCCCCCATAAAGCGGTACTGATTTAACATTACTATTAAATATAAGGATGTTAGTCTTCATCAGTATATCACAAAAACACCTGATGTTACATGGAATAAAGGGGGCTGTTCTGTCAATTTGGGAGAGCCTCATAGCATATATGAAGAAAAGGGGAAATGACTAGAGCTACACTTAGAGTGTTCTGTACCAACAGCTCACACACTCCCTGTTCCACATTTATTGTACCTTGCTGACTGCTGTCTATAATATATATAAATTTTAGGGTATGGAGTCCGCTAGAAGTCCAGTGGCAATAGCAGCTGTAGCATCTTTTGTTCGTCAGTCCCTGGAAAGATTTGGAACTGATTTTTCAAATAGAAAGGTAAGTAAATCAGTTAATTACACAGTCTTGCTGGAAAAATAGAATGGCAATTACAGTGATACCTCGGCTAACGAGTGACCCTGCTAACGAATTTTTCGGCTAATGAAGATTTTTTAGCCGTTTTTCAGACTCGGCTAACAAATATGGATTCGGCTAACGAATGTTTTAGTGGGTGCGCACGCTAACATAAAGCAGCAAACATGAACGGTCGGGCCATTCCAGGAACTTAAGAGAAGTTCAATCAACTTTGGACAGATTTTTGACTTCTCCTTTAGCAAAGAGACAGAGGCCAGCTACTGAAG
>Ga0123357_10013445_pt1 | contig 10630 bp, 7 predicted proteins | sample TergutEmb28metaG_FD_89873 | JGI IMG/M metagenome (GOLD analysis project Ga0123357, IMG submission 89873) | Embiratermes neotenicus P4 segment gut microbial communities from Petit-Saut dam, French Guiana - Emb289 P4 | ecosystem: Host-associated > Arthropoda: Insects > Digestive system > Gut ...
GACTAAAAAAAAACAACAAACACACCTAAAAAAAAAATAAGAAAAAAATTAATTTTTGCACACACCAGAAAAAGAAAGAAAAAAAAAATTTTGGGGGGGGGGGGGGGGGGGGGGGGGGGGGAGGATGTTCAGCGGAGACTTCAGTGACTAAAAGTATGGCGTTTTGACTTCTCATTATAACATGTAACATACTCAAGAAAGTAACAATCAAAACAGAACCAGAAAACAGGAGTAGCCAGGAAGGGAATAACTTTTATAGGATAAACAAAGTCCAAAGACATTTAACACCAAACCAATCTCACGGTGAACAGGTCAGTGCCTTTCACCGAACTGGGTCCACTTGGTTTTGCTACACTGCTACAGATTCCTGCCATCTGTTAGCTGCTACATGCACTACGATCAGCTTACATCTCGCAATTGAAACGCTGGCACCTAAACTACAAAATGACCACTTAACTTTCTTTCCATAGAAATCCTGACCACACTACAGCAACACACAAGCATTTTCTGGACTGTAAAGTTAAATTTTGACAAACAGGGCAGTGCTGTAAAATTAAATGTACACTGTATAAGTCTGTATGGCAAAACTCTGCCCTGCATTGTTATAGCCACAGCAGAAGCAATGTAAATAGATGCAATACACCAAGGGTTAAAACTTCTGTATATCTGGGTTTACTGCGGGTGGTAACTAACACAACGCGTACCAAGAACATCGGTACTTAAATCTGCAGCAGACTGCCAGAACAATGCGCTGACCAGCGTCACACGAATACAACTGGTTTAGTGCCCCCACTTATGGCCCATTACAGCGTTTCTCAACACATGGATTGGAGATCAGTTATGGTCCATGCAGGTTTGAAAGGAAAACAAATTACTACTGTCATGTTTCACAATACAGGGAAAATAAATAAATCAGTAAAGTAATCTTCATTAAAACCAAAAATATCCTAAATCAAAATATCTGACACCATGCATCATCTTGTTATGCAATGGCAAGTGGCCCACTGCCTACAATTTTTGGAAGTACTTATTGGTTCACAACAGTGGCGTACCGAGGGCAGGGGGGGGTTTCAACCCCCCCCACCCCCGAAATTCCGAAGGCCCTCCAAAATCGTACCAAACTCAACCCGATTGTGAAAACTGTTAAAAATTGCTGAATTTGGTATGCCAACACCCCAAGATGTTCGGAAAAAAGGCAGTAAAATTCTAAAACTACTGTCGGTTTGCAATTGTTTTACTTTAGCAACGACAAATAAATTGTCATCATAGTCTTAAAGTACCAAAAATTAAGAAAATTTTACTATATGAAATGAAATTTCTTGTACCAAATTACAGCTGCCTCCAGAACCCCTGATTAGGGGGCTACCGCCCCCAGAATTTGTTGAAACACCCCCAAAAAAAATCCTGGGTGTGCCACTGGTTCTCAATATCAAGTCTGAAAAACAATGGGTCAGCTTTCTGACCTCTGCAGGTCCAGTAAGGGGTACAGAATTCATTTCTGAGATGTGAAAACCCACAGGGAAAGACTCTGTTACTCCCCATTATCATGACAACAATGTCAGGGGGGGGGGGGACAAAAAACTAATGCAATCTCAAAATCATGTACAGGCCTACTTTTCAAAGTTTTTATTGTCCTTAGCTGTGCAGGCCTGACTGGCAGCAGACATATTTGTACAAATATGTAACAGAGGATCAAATTCTGAATTTACTGGATTACAGTACAAAATTTCACAAGGAAACCATTAGGGTTGAGGTTTATGTGATGTAAGGAATTCATTGCAATATTTGTAAATGAGGTCAACAAATGAGACAACTTTAGCCGGCTGTCCAGTAGTCTGGTATCTCAGTGTGATGGCAAGGTACTGCTACCTACCTAACTCCACTGAGCAGAGTCCTTCTTGCGAAGCTAACTGGTTCTCAGCTAGTCAAGAAATTCCCCACATTTTAAGGAACCCAAAGGTTCATTACTGTAGTCACAAGTGCCCATCACCTGTCCCTATCCTCAGCCAGACTGATTCAGTCCATGTTCCCCTATCCCACTTCCTGAAGATCCATCTTAATATTACTGTCCCACCTATGCCTGTGTCTTCCAAGTGGTCTCTTTCCCTCAGGTTTCCCTACCATAACCCATATACACCTCTCTTCTCCCCCATACATACTACATGCCCCATCCATCTCATTCTTCTCAGTTTGATCACCCTAGTAATATTTGGCGAGCAGTACAGATCATAAAGCTCCTCATTATGCAGTCTTCTACACTGCCCTGTTACCTTGTCCCTCTTAGGCCCAAATATCCTCCTCTGCACTGAATTCTCAAACATCCTTAGCCTACATCCTTCCCTCAACGCGAGCGACCAAATTTCATACCCATACAAAACAAAGGCAAAATTATAGTTCTGTATATCTTAATCTTTATATTATTTGAGAGCAAACTGGGAGATAAAAGATTCTGCAATGAATGGTAGCAGGCATTCCCCGACTTGAATCTTGTCTTAATTTCTTCCTGAATGTAATTTTGATGTGTTAAGGTTGTTCCCATATATCTGAACTCTTCCACCCTTTCAAAGGAGATATTATCAATCTTTATAATGTGACTTTGTCCTGCATTCTGATCTTGAGACATGACCATGTACTTAGTTTTATCATCATTTACTTCTAGACCAATCTCCTTACTAGCCACCACCAAAGCTTCTGCATTTTCCTTTACAGCATGTACACTTCTACCCAATATATTAACATCAGCATAAACCATAAGCTGATATTTACCACTTAAATTCAAGCCATCCTGGTTTACCTGATTCCTCCTAATGACGTACTCTAAAGCAAAGTTGAAAAGCAATGGCCATAAAGCACCTCCTTGTTTGAAATCATTACTAATACGAAACACGTCAGACAAATGTTTGCCTACTCTGACTATGCCATAGGTTTCATTCAGACACATTTTTATTATCCTTACCAGTTTCATGGGGATACCAAACTCAATGAGAATATTATACAAGACCTCCCTCCTAACTGAATCATAGGCTTTCTTGAAGTCTATAAATAACTGATGTACTGCCACAATTTACTCCCACTTTTTTCTCAAGTGTCAAGGTACAGCATGTGGCAAAAGTCTATGGTTTCAGTTTCAGTTCAGAGGCACACATGCAAAGTTCCAATAAATAACTGCTTTAGTGTAAAATCATGATGACAGTCATACTACCATCATGATGCTGACATCAGTGGCTTAAGAATATCAGCTCCCTGAAATCATAAAACAGAAAGAATAAAAAAACCCAGTGGACTTACAGTCTTTTGTTAAAAAATTCTCCACAATCAGACAGAATTAAAATGTCTTGCTTCCTGTATTCTTCAAAGACAGTAAGCTCTGCAGTTTCTACGGCCAATATAAGAAATTATGGTTTTGTGAAAAACAGCTGCATGAAGACATGTTTCAGAGACTTTGTTGTCTGTAATGACAGAGTGTTATGACTTCAGCTGTTGTACCCAAGCTGTGCTCTCACATTTCACTGTCCTCTCTCAGTATGGACTTCTCACAGAATGGCAATAGCCCACCATGGGTACAACATACAACTGCAACAAATCTTCACTGAAACAGCATGTCATAGCAATATTTTCGCATCTGCATGGCTTTTCATATGGGTACACATCACACATTACAACTGTTGCCAGTTCAGCTTACAGATTTACTTCAGGAAATAATCAATGGCTGAGGAACAAGGGTGAAAGGCAACAAAATAAAAGTACGAACAATAATTATCTGGAAAAAAAAATGGGTTTAATCTTGTTTGAATCATTTAACAGTCTGTACCTAGAAGACCACAATCTATAAATGCATGTACGGTAATATCTTGCCAGTGATAAACCACTCAGATGGTGGCACCACAATGCACACGCCACAACCTATTATGTAAAATACTACACACATCACTCACACTTTTAAAAGGTATAACAAGAATTCATTTACAGTGATCCTATTCTGTGAATAATTAGAATTCCCAATCTCTAAAATCAAGAGCTGCAGTAACATGTTTTAATGTCACAAATCACACAGCCACAAAAAAATATAATTTCACAATCCAGACAATGTAACCCTTCAGGTCGGTTCACATGATCATCACTAACCATATCTCCAAAACTGCTACAGGGTGGAGAATAAGAGTGTCTGCTGTTAGGGCTGCTACTTATCATAAAATGTAAGCACTGTCAGTATGTATGGAAAAGCGACATCCCTAATTGTTTCATCTTAAGTGCTTATAACATGGTAGGTACTAAAACATATTCCTTTGACTTACATATTGTGTCACTGAGTAAATGTTAGTGGTAAACATTATCAACAATATGAATTCTTGATAGTAATAAATCATCACAGTTGTCAGATGTTACATACTTTAGCATATAAGTTAATGCCCATAATGCTGCCTAACTTTCCCCAGGTACACGATTACTATACAAATCCTAACGTTACAGCTGTGTTTCAGTTCCACCTGAAAGTTGTAGGCCAGCATACAGCCGATTCTCAAAAGACCAGAGCATCATAAGCAAGCTGACAATTAACTTTTCTAGAACTTCAGCATCTTTGATACTCTATGGTGTGCAGATATAGTGACAACCAGTCATGTCTGGCCACCTCTGGGGAGTCAGACTTGACAGCTAAAACTGTTCATATGTTGAGCAGCAGCACACACATTTCACTGTGCACCCCGAAAGTTTGTGCCGTTGGTAAGTAAACTGACTGCTTGCTAATAAACTGTCCTCACAACCAAAGTCTAATAGGCTGAAAAACAAGAGTGGCCAACATGCCTTGTTCCCAGATCATTTCTGCTGAAACTGGGATGCACCCTCAGTTGCTGACAAACACTAAAAATAAATTAGACTCTTACAAAAAACACCGCAAATTGTCTCACTGCTACTAATTTTTTATGCTTTTATTATGGAAAGTTCAATTATAGTTCTCACTATGGAAAGATTATTTATGTTTTTCAAATTTACATGTACAGTGCATAAAAGCTAAATAAATTATTTTTATATACTATTTTTACACTTATATTTTTGATTCTGTATTATATTTTTCCTGTTTAAATGGCTGGGTTGGATGGTAACTTTATTCTAGGCTGTGGGCCTGTAACGGATTACCCCTAAATACATATACTTCAATGTATGCTAGAATGAACAGATGCTATAATGAACGAGGTTCTAGAACCAATTACGTTCGTTCTAGCATAGCCCACTGTATCTACGCAGAATGTGTTTAAATTTTGCACATAACTTTAAGGTGAACCCCACCCCAAATTTTATATAATGAATTAGGAAAATATTTTCATCTTATATTTGGGCAAAAACATTAAGAGAAGACTCATTTTGCTTTAAGGAGGATTCAGGTCTTCTGGAGTGTGATGCTGTGTTGGAGGGCAAGTGGTTTCCAACATGTTGAAGGAATATCTTGCCTTTCTTTTGTGGGTTCAGGGTCCTTAGGCCTTCCTTCGAAATACCTGCAACCACTTAGCCGGCAATGTAGTGTTACATCCCAGAAGACTGGAATTATTACTTACACCATTGTAACAACCTCAGAAGTTACTTGTTTTGCTATGTCACCTGCAATGCAATACACTGTACCGCTTCATGACCTATTACACTGGCCATACCTAGAAGTTCAAGACCAGGGCAAAATCGGCCATGCAGCTAAAGCAAAATCTCACTGTAATTTAAGGTTTATGTTACTTCTAGCACTGACTTGAAGGGTTAGTCTAGGCAGTCATACAACAACAAAAAATATGGTCACGTAAAAGTACAGACAAACAAGACCCATGCTACCCCCCCCTCCCAACACCCAGTTGTAATGCAGCGTTCACGCTAGGAATTTTGTCTAATTTGGAATGCATTCAACATTATAAATAATATAATAAAAATAATGTTGCAAACAGGACAGAATACACTTTATACACGAACTGTACATTTCACACACTGACTGCAAAGTAATGGAAGAATAGTTCTTACATTTTATACAGGTGGGAAGAACTCATCACACATACAGTACAATGGGGTTTAAGGAAAAGGAATATCCTGTCCTGTAAGCCAAGAAAATTGTAACACAGTGTCCGTCTGCCGTTCTGTAGTCTCATCTTGATGCTTTGGAATATTAAGTTTGAAGGATCTTGCCATTGTACACCACTTGTAAAAAACTGCTGGCTGATATGTGAGCCAACAGTCCACTTGTATAACATCACTATATTTACAGCTCATCTTTTCGAGGAAGGTCATCATCTTCGTCCTCCTCTTCAGCCTGAAAAAGAAGAATGCTTCAAATGACTTTTTTTGTATGATAAAATACCTTTCATATTAAAAAGTTTCTGGTTCATTCTCAGCAAATCCCAATTATGCATCAGCATGCGACCCAACCAAGGAACATTCCTCTCGAAATAAATCCAAGACTCAATAAGTAGTTGTATATACAGTGAAACTTCTAGCCATCATTTCTCATTTCATAAATGCAGAAAAGTGAAAACTGCATCAAAAGGGGTGTGGGAACAAAAAGTTACAATTATATATTTTCCACTTAGGCCTACAAAATAATAAATACATCAACAAATAGTTACTTTAATACCTGTGCAAATCAATGTTATTAAAAAAAAATCTGCAACTGGCAACTGTTCAGTTGAAACCTTATGTTGCAGAACAAACAGCACCGATTCCAAGTTTGGAGTGTTCTGTACATCTCGCTTGTCAGTGCCACACTTGCAGAGTTCCATAAGCAGTGTAAACTTCCATACAGCTCAGCACTGGATCAGGGTCATGTCTCTCTCCCTCTGCACTGCTGGTCCTGCCACCCTCTCAATCATCAACCAACTCCCTGATGCTTGACATGCAACGTGGCACACTCACTGTCTACACATTACATTGGAACTGAAGCTGATATCATAGCTGAATAATACATCCATATCTCATGGACAGCACTTCTACCTCAATACTAGGGTGTGAGGGTTTGCATTGAGTTCGTGCCTATCCCCACAAAGACAAAAACAATTCACAATTGTCCAGGGCATGACTGCCACGAGGCTGCTGCTGTAAAATGTATTTCTTCGAAAACAATGACTTTCAGTTCAATGTGCCTTTCTAATCGCATCAAGCACACAACTTTTTGTACTGGCACTTCCTGTACAAGTCCTTGAAACATTCTATGCTGCCCAAATCAAGAGACTCTATTGTGCTTACATGCTGTCTGGTGGGAAATAAACTCTCAAGTTCCTTAGACATGATGTATCTAGCAGACAGGCGGTACACTTGACCACCTTGAACACTCAAGGAGGCATCCAGTGCTTTTAAGAATTCCGTCAAAATGGCTGTGGTACCAACATACTTTTTTATTAGTGTACTATTTCACGTGAAGTTTATCATGTGTGTCAAACAATGAGGTGACAACGATTTTCACACATGGTAGTGATGTTATCCTCTTCTTGACACTCTTCCCACCATGGCAAGAATGGCCTTTCATTGTCTGCATGTCAGTGTTCCATATGAGAGGCAAATGTGTGTCATCTGCATTTCATAGGTCCATCAGCTCATGTCCTTCCGGTAACACAGTAGTCCCTTGCATCATTGACATCACCGGTACCTATTCCGCCTAGCTTTTTGTATCCTGTCATGTTGATGTTTGAATCTACAGATCCATACAATACAGCAAAACTAACAACCTACATTCTGCCAGCTGTTTTCCTGATGCCCACAGTCTGGAACAAAGCCAATGGAACAATCTCAAGGTCATGCAAATGGACTTTCTTCCATCTTCCTTTTCATACAGGACTTTGTTTAAAGACTTTTTTCTTTGCTGAAGTGAAGTAATGATCCTGGAGCTTGTGTGAGGCCTTCACCTGTGTATATCCATCTGTTGGACTCTTCTCCACTTCAGTGGTCTTCACCATTTCATGAAGAATCCTGACCTGCTTTGTAGGGCATGAAAAGGCAGACTGCAACGCACAGGACTTGCATACAAGAAATTGTAACAGGAAGACAGGAATAATAATAAATCACACAACATTAAATGCCAAACCTGACATGGCATGGTGAACAGGATGATGTGATATAATAATGGAGACAGCAGCAGAACGTAGCTTTCAGTTTTGCCACCTTAAAACTTAAGCCTCCCCATCACCCCCACCATTTCACCACCCTTCCTCACATGACCTTTGTGTGGCAACATCCTACATGCATTGTTACAGCTGTAACAATACTAATGAGCAGATTACTGGTACTGTATGTTCAAAGAACATCAAATTACTTTTGCTATTTTTTCCTCAGAAATTATAATTCCAGGAACACTGTGGGCCAGCATTGTGAATTCTGAACAAACAGCAGACCAAAATGACACTCTGAGGAATGATATATGTATGGTTCATATGGCAGACTTACAGGGACTGGAAACAATGAACAGGACTTTTAGGATTACAAAGCAACGGAGAACAATGGATGGAGGTGTCACTGCACTGCTATAATGCAAATAGCACAGTATCATTACAATGACAATGTGTATTAACATTACACACACCAAATACAAAAAAAATTTTGTCAGACACTCAAAAAAATGTCATTGTCACCTTTGTCACAGAAGGCTGTTCATAATTCATTTTCACACTTTTTTTTTACCTTCAGCATACGACCTTGTGAATATCAGGTTTCTTCTGCCGCCAGAGCACTGTTTAATTTACGTGCCCACTGCAGAACAACGTTTTCTCTTTTGAGCCAAAAGGAGTTACATTTAAAGGGACAGAGATGACCCATTCATCTGAATCGAGGTTAATCTGATTAAACCAGCCTTTCCAAAACCTTCTTTTTGGGATTCAGTAAATACTAACAGAACTCTGCACTTTCCAGCATGTATGCACAAAACAAAAGACTGATAAAATAAAAACTCTGTGTACACAACTTGGGATTACTCAGAGAAACTTTTATATTCTCCCCTTCCAAAATTTCTTGGAAGTGAAAGAATGGTTGGATAGCTCAATTTGCAGGTTACATGCAGTATACAATCTGTCTGCAACCTTTCTGTGGAAAAATACTAGCATAATCTAATGGAGGCACCATTATATAACTTCCCAGTCTGTACAATTCACCAAATACTTGGGGAAAGGAATCGAGACGAGATCTGATGGGCACACAGGGGTGATGAATAATGCATACAAAATTTAGATTAAAACCTCAAAAGAAAAAAATGACATCAGCTGAGAGAATACAACTAAAATGGATTCTGAGAAAATATGGTAGGTTGAATATTAGATTTACCTGGCTCAGGACAGGCATCAAAGGCACACTATTCTGTTAGTAATTACCATATTTTCGAGACTGTAAGACATACCTTCACCTGGCAAATACCATACAAAGTTCTCCTGCATTATACGGTCTGAACAGGTGTGAATATGAGCCCCAGAGCAACTGATATTCCTGCACCCCAAAGGAGGTATAATGGTGGTCATCACATGACTTGCCATTGGAGGGGCAGAACAAAACTGCACTGTTGCATGCACAAATTGTATAGTAGTATATAATGAGTGTACTGGAAATAAGTGTGGTCAACCTTTAACTGAGAATGACAACTGACTGAAGGAGGGCAGAGGGAAAGTTAAAGAAGTTCAAGATTAAACCCTCCCTGTAAGCATACCGGAAAATGGCCCGACATAGAAGTAGAGAGAAATAACTGCATAGCAGACCACAGAAACAACATACTTCCCTGTCTACAAAAATGATCATTTCTGAAGTGAGAACATAGGTGGTTGCCCATGTCACCACTGATTTTGCTGTGATAGCTTAGTGTTTACAGACGTATGGAAAGGTGCGAGCTGTGAAATGAGACACAGTAGTGAGGTCTGTCAAAAATGTGAGATCAGTAATGTCCTTGACGGTACTGAAGATGATTCAGTTTTAAAGAAGTGAAAATCTGCACCAGAACAGTAGAAATGACGAGTGTGACAGCAGTGATGAAGATTTTAAGCAATTCCATGACCAGTGCAAACTTCATACATACTGCTGTGAACGTGAGCTTCAAACATGAATTAAATATTAGTTCCCTAAAGCCACCTTCTAAAATCCTGTTTATCTTACAGACATAAAATAAAGTACCCTTCCAGGTCCATACAAGTGACAAAATTTCAGGAGCAGCCGAGTGAAGTCTCAAGAATGATTCTGCTCCATTTAGTTGAAAACAGCAGATTCTGGTGCTGTCAACATAACATTAAAAAAGTCAAATAACATACATGGTCGGACAATAAAGTTCGCGAACTCATCGCGGTAAAAGTGCTACATACCTCATTGCTGAATACCACCGTGGTTGCCTTCAAAGTACTCCCCTTGGCAAGCTATACACCGATGCCAGCACCTAGTCCACCCTTCAAAACAATTTTGGAACTGGTTTTGTGGAATGGCCTTCAGAGCTGCTGTATTACTCCTGATGTCATCAAAATGCCTTCCTTTCAATATTTCCTTAATCTTCGGGAACAGAAAAAAGTCATTGGGGGCAAGATCCGGTGAATAGGCAGGGTGTTCCAACACAGTTATTTGTTTAGTAGCTAAAAACTCCCTCACAGACAGTGCCGTGTGAGCAGGTGCATTGTCGTGATGCAAGATCCATGAGTTGTTGGCA
>Ga0123357_10013446_pt1 | contig 10630 bp, 8 predicted proteins | sample TergutEmb28metaG_FD_89873 | JGI IMG/M metagenome (GOLD analysis project Ga0123357, IMG submission 89873) | Embiratermes neotenicus P4 segment gut microbial communities from Petit-Saut dam, French Guiana - Emb289 P4 | ecosystem: Host-associated > Arthropoda: Insects > Digestive system > Gut ...
CACACTGAAACATGAGCGTCCTATCGTTATCAGCAACAGTTCAGTTGCCTCGAGAATGGGTCAGGCCGCAACAGGCAGCAACTTTTTTGTTGCCGCAACAGAAAAGTTGCCAGTGCGCGCGCTTCCGTATAAAGCAGTGTTCTCCATCCGGGCAACTAAATAGTTGAGCAACTAAATTTGCCAGTGCACGCCTAGCCTAAACCTTGTTTTCATTAGTAGTAATGATTTAACATGTTTCATTAGTGCCTGATATTCATTGTGTGCATGGACACTAAATCCAGGCTCAACAGTTTCAAGCATAACATGTTTATTATGAACTGTCAAGAAACTGTCGGTAATATTGGCTCAAATGACATGTCATATTTAAAGGGGGCAAATCTCTCTTTTGCAGGATTCTTATCGAGAGCAACTATATCAGGTTCATCTCGAACTACAACAAGACCTCTTCTCACCCTTATTTCAGAAAAGAGTCTCCATTGCAGTAAGTGTATACATTTTTCAGATCCTGTAGTCATGACTAAGGTGTGATTATTGCTTATTTACCTGTTGGATGAGTTATGACAAAATTGCAGGAGAGGAAAGGGTTTTATCTAATGCCACAAGATTTTAGGACAGGAGTATATTTCATATAATGCCATAAATCATTAGTTTTCAGGTATTTTCTATTCAAAATCTGGTACAACAGCAGTGGGTTTTCTGAGGACTGTACTGCTCTGTTCCCACCACCTTACACAGTACAAACAAGCTTTTTACATTGTTTGTAAGATATTCCAAATGTGGACCTTATGACACATCTTCACCTCTCCATAATCTGAGGAGTGCAATGTCTGTTTCCAGATGTGTGTGTCCTTTTACTGTGGCTTTTACAAAAGTGAGAATAGGTTTAACAAGTGCAGTGAACTGTGTGTAACAAATTAAATGGCCTTATATATATATATATATATATAGCGCTATTGCGTGTCCCATGTGGGTCTTGGTTTCCTTCACTTCAGAACTCATTTGTTGCATCCATATGACTACCGGAAGGTCCTTATGAGCCAACTTAAGTTTATTCATTGTGCAGCATTGCAAATGGCATAGGCACTGGGGATGCAACATAGAGGAAGCCCATGCAAGTAGGCTGGTTTTAAGTGGAACACTCTGTACAAGTAGATCATGATGGTGTAACACTCATCACTCTTCTTTTGGTGTTTCTAAATAGGGTTTGCAGACGGATACTAATTTAGCCATGTCATAGCAGTGGTCTGCTGGGCAACAGTTGAAAAAATGCTGCATAATGGATAGCATGGTATCTTAGTGAGACATTTCATCAGAAAACATGTATAATATAAGATGTTAATCTTACAGTATACTGTACATGTTGTGTTTATTTAATGGTTGTTTACAGAAAAAATGTAAAAATATAATTTTTACTGTTTTTTAAAAGCATGATGTCTACACATACAACAGTGCAGGGCAGGATTATGCAAACTTGAATCCTCCGTACTATAAATACGCTGTAATATTTCCATGTTTTTCCTGATAAGTGTATGTGTCTTTATTGAGTAAAATATGTAGCTGTCCACATTTACTTACAGTTTTGAATGCCAGGAATTTCAGCGAGAAAGAGCCGAAAGGTAAACTTAGCCCAGAGGAAGAATTGAGAATATTACAACGCCAAGTTGAGGTAATTGGTGATGAGATTTTTCATCTGCTTTTCTCCTAAATGTGCAGACATTAATGAGTACTCCTGGGGTTTCTGTGATTGGCAATGATTTGTAATGACATGCTTTGTACTTATAGTGTCATGAAGTGAGTGTTCTGCTGAGTATTACAGCATACAGTTGTTACAGATTCAGAGGCAGCTCTTGGATATGAAGCTGCCTGCTTTTTAATCTGACTTCACAGGTTACAAGTGTGATGTCACAATCTGTAATGACATGGCAATGTGATCATTGCTGCTGTTGATAATATCACATCATGTTTGGATGGAGCTTGCATTACTCATTTATAATTATAATTTAAGAGTTTCCAGAAGTCAGTCAAATTAAAGGGTTTTTTATAGTAAATTTGTCCAAATTTTGAAGTGATTGGGAGTGTAGAAATGTGAAGTGTATCGTATCCTATCAACTACTGCGAACTCTGTGCATGCTTGTGGTTATTAAAATGGATTTATGATTTGTATTGACATTTATGAGAACACAGATAATTTTTGTGGTCATTGTTTACTGTAGACTTGTCACCTCCATTTGTTTTCATATTGAAATGTCACAAACTTTATATGCTGAAAAGTGAATAAAATGAGGCACAAAAATGTCATAAATTTATTAAACCTAACAAAATGTAACCTAACCTAACCAAACCAAACCCGACCTAACCTAATGTAACATAACCTATCCTAACCAAGCCTAGCCAACATTGTTTGTGACATATTACTCATGTTTAACAAAAATGTGTTATGTTTCAATGTGAAAAGAATTGGAGGTGACAAGTCTGTAGTAAACAATTACCATTTTTTGCTTTTGTTTAAACTTCATGCCATGGCCAGAAAGAAATCTTGTACCATGGCAGTGGTGTTGGTTAGATTCTCAGTATCAAATGATGTCGTTATGTTTGTCATTAGGACTATGCAAGTTGCATTTGACAAGGTTCATAAAGGCATTCAGCTTACTATTATTCTGGGTGTGACTGAACTTCTCTGTTGAGGAGACACCTTTATTGCGTATGCTAATAGGTAATTTGGTTAAGTTCGTGTAGTGTATACTTAAATGTATACATGTTTATTTATAGGCCAGTTCTGGCTTGAGGCAGAATTTTTGCATTATTCTATGTGGTGTTTATGTTTGCACCCAACAAAGTAATGTATCAGCACAATGAAATAGCTAGTTCAGGCCAGTCTAAAAGAGTCCTTGGTGAGTGTTGTGGATGTTAAAACATTTGGGGAAAAGTGTGCTTTACTACACTGTCAACTGGAAATACATCAGATAAATGGTTATATGAACTCTATTCAGGAGTGTGTATATCAACAGTTCATGTAACTTGTAAGTTTCTTGGTATTTCTAGATTAAACCTTCCTCAACACTGCTTTATGAACCTAAAATCTTGCATTCCAAAATTGACTTAAACATTTTAATTGGCTGTTCTGTTATAATTTAATCAAAGCCTTTTTGAAATCTCATGTTGCAATAGTAATTAATAAAATAAACACAAATGAGTAGTTATTCCATTCCAATATTAAACCCCAAGTATCATGCATTTGTTCATTATTTGTAGTATCTTAATTTTATTTGTATTTACATTTCCTGTTTTATTTGTTTCTTTGTAGTTAATTAAAAATGTTTAATTTTTAATGTGCATGTGTGTGTGTGTTTGTGTGTGCGCAGTGACCACACACTTGCCTGTGCATGCACATGCACATATGTGAAGTTACAGCATAATCCTAGATTGTCATATTCATTATAGGAGTGTGGATTGATTGTGTTGACATTCTCCTTTCAAAAAATGTTCCAGTTATTATTATTCTTTATTACAATGAGCAGTAGTTGAGTGTCTAATAATGTAGATCATAATTTTCTAAATATCCACCTTATGTAAGGAACCTAAAAGACTCTCTTCACCCTTAACAGTTTCATGGTTGTTAATGGGACTGGATTTCAGAACCGCTGGGTACCTCCTCCAGCCAAGGAAACTGTCACCAAGATACTGCTGGGCCATCCATATTCCCTTGAACTGTATCGCTCTCTGAAAAGCAAGACAGAGTTGTTAGATGCAGCTATTGCTATAGGGGATGGGAATGCTATGCTTGCGGTAAGATTATGGATTTTTGCTTTTACCTTTTATAAAATATAACAAAAACAATTATCGAAGTTGTAATGATTTAAGTAGAAGTGATTTCATTGAATCCAAATTTGTGTATGATACAAAGACACACTGTCATCAGGTGTAATGCAGAGGTGGATTCATCTCATCTGTCTTGTCTGTTCATGTGGAGGCTACAGATAGTTTGATGTGCAGGTGAGATCAGCGCACTTCTGTGATATCTTGCAGCATACAGTGGTATTCCTTACTGATGTTTTGGGAAACCGCATCAGTCCCATCTTCAAGGGAATTACAACTCTATGCTGCATAATAACCCAGAAGAGTGCAGATTTCATCTACTTCATGCCAGAAGCCTGAAATCATTGATATTTGGTTGTTTTTAGAGCAAAAAAGAAATGTAATGTATTTGTTGCATAACTACTAGATTGTAGTAAAATATGATACCCCTTGCTATGTGTTATATACTTCGGTTTAGCAAATGAAGGGCTGAAGGACTGTTATTGTTAGGACACAGTAAATTAAATCAGAGCACAAAGGGCTATATGTATTTTCCAATGGTGTTGTGCATTTTAGGGCCATAAAGCATAAGATGGTGTGGTTTCAGTATCACTCTCTTATCATTACAGCACATGGAATTTGTTCAGTGATGTATTTTCACAAGAAGGACTTTTCTTATTCTTTGTAGTTAATTACTTATTTGGACCTTCGGTGTCAAATGTTGACTACACACAGTGCACAGTATGCAGCTAAAATGCTGGAACTCGTGTACTGACTGCCAGTAACTTGTAAAGTAATGGCATCCATTTAAATTTGCAGCAGCTGCAGATTGCACCGAAAAGGGTTAAAGTCAGTAATCATAGTTTTGCATGAATGACATTAGTAGACTGAGTGTTGTAAAATGTCTTAATCCAAGTAATAATATTGACATTATGTGGCTGTTGTTTTGCAGGTGGTGTTGTTCCTAGTGCGCACATTGAAAAAGAGTTACATCTACCAGCTGCTGCGAACAAGACCTGATGCAGTTGCTCAGTATTGTCAGTACCTCGCTACTAGATTGCAAATTCATGAGCTCACAGATCTTCTTGAGTAAGTTGCTTTGCTACCTCTGCATTTGCTAACCCTGCCCAAATTAATGTTACCTCAGTAATTAAATTACAGTTTTTTTTTTGGGAGGGGGGGTCTTCCAGCCTGCAGTGTAGGTGCTATATGCACTTAAATGTCCTGGCTCTGATGTCATACATAGCTGTTCAATAAGCAACGTTGATGGTTGTGTTACATTTTTATTCATTATTTTGACTCTGGTATCCAGCATCACAATTTATCAAACCCCCTCTTTCATCACATAATAGCTAGTATAGCACGTTCAAAACATGATGGCACACGCGCAGAAACCAGATTTGGTCTTTCAGCGAAACGGACAAGTCCATTTAAATCGGCGGGGGTGTCAGTTCAGTCGACTGCTGACAGCCGAGGAGTGCGGATCAGTGGACAGCAATGGTATAGACCATGTTCTGACATACAGTGGAAGGCTGCTGGCTACCCACTCCATTCGCATCTTTCCCCTTCACTTCCCCTCCCGTGTGCCATCAGATTCCGAACGCGCTATACTTCTTGCCTTTAATTGTGTAATATGAGAACTGTTTTCTACAACATGCTTTCTCTTTAGCATGAAGAAGTGGATGTTAACAAGGTGCAGTCTTCAGGCTGCCAGGATAGTAGGCAAGACATTCCAAGTACCCTGTTCTGACATTGTTGATGGTATTTTAGAACAGACGGATGGATGGACACGCACATACGTGTGCTAAGGCACAGAATTCTCCACCTTGTATTTATGTTGGCAGGACGAACATAACATTTGTTTTGTGGTCATCTTTATTTTTGTGTTTTCATGCCCCATTTTAGTGGTTGAGCCTAATAAAATTAAAAAAAAAATAGTTTATTCAAGCAAAATGTATGGTGGAAAAGTACGTTCATTTAACATGTGGCATTTTTTTCTGTAGGATGCTTGGTGAGAGTAGGGAAGCATCAGTAAGTAAACCATTACATATTTATTTATTTATTTATTTGGAACACTACTGGCAGTAGCATGTAGGCCTGAACTATATGCGTAGATTGCCTGCGATGACTCCCAAGTGCTAGGTAATACTGTCTATAGTGATTCCTTACACACGAGCAGAAGTACAATACTTGTTTTTCCATCTTCTGGTTATAAGCAACATTCTTGGTTAAAATTTCTGTTGAATATTTGTAGTAATGTGGATATAAAAAGGTTCTTTCAGACCACTTTGGCAAATTAGGAATACCACTTTATTTGAAGGTCTAAGTGTACTTTTTCTAGCTTATTAATTAAAGGTAAAGCAGTCCCGTTACAGGCCCTGAGTGGCCCAGAGGGTTCCAGGAAGTTAAGGTTCCCAGATTTTGTGACAACGGCACAGGATGGTGGTAAGGTTGTCAGCCCTACGCACCGGCCGCCTTTAACCCCAGGAAATACTCCTGGTACTCATTTTTGTTAGAGGCTGAGTCGACCCCAGGGCCATAGTGCGATCGGAAGCTGGGATTGAACCAGCAACCTTCCGATTTGTAGCACAGCACCTTAACCACTGTGCCACCTCAGTCCCCAGCTTATTAATTACTGAACTGAAAAATCATCCCTCAGTTTTGTAGATTTTAAGTGGATGACTGTTTTTAGTTCATGTATTTCGGTACAGTGATCAGTATTTGAATTTTATGCTTGTCCAACAATTATGGTGGTTGAACATACATTATGATGAAGTATTAGAAATTTGAAACATTTGTAATTTCTGAGAAAAAATACTTTTATGAATATCATAAGCATATACCTTTCCACGTTTATTTTGTTCCATATTTTTAAATCCTACATTTCAGTACTTTAGAGTCACTTTATTGCAGAATATTAAGTAAGGAATGTGACACTGTAGTGAGGAGAATTGTGTGAGGTGGTGCTGTTGGGACGTGATAGAATGGTATTATTTTCTTTGTGTGTGAAGACCAATGGAATGTTGTTGCTTGTTGTTGGTGGTGGTGGTAGTGGTGGTGGTGACAGTGACTGTCATGACCATTAACATATCTTCCAGTATGACTGTGTAATTCAGAGGCTCATGATTGAATATAATCATACAAGATTTCAGATGTTAAAACTAATTATTTGCTAATGTGAATCCTGTGTTTCAGTGACGGCTTTGTGTAGGTGTAGCTTGTGTGTGCTGATGGAGATGGCAACATTGGCAACACAGCCTACTTCTAGATTGTGCTGTTACAAAGAAAGAGGATCCACAGTGTGATATGTGTAGAATCACTGTCATTTTCATATAGTTGTTAACTCAGTTTGTAATATAACCATCAGTTAGTGTTGTTTCTCATTTGTGTTTCAGATGAAGCAGTTTCATCTTGCTGTTTGTGGTACAGTGAATCCACAGCGTCGACTGCAGAAGCTCCAGTTGTGCCTCAAGAATCACTTCTCACTACCAGACAGTAAGGATCGTCCACTGATTGAAAATTATATCAAACTTTTGGGTGAGTATTAAACTTTATGGGAAGTATGCTGATATATGTGCATAATTCTCTGTGATGAGGAGTACATTTCGGTTTATATTTATTGCTCCTATTTCACTGCATGTACTAAATGTGTGTCAGATGTCTGCTCCCAACATTAAGCTTTAGATACACAAGATGCTAACGTGTTAAACATCTATTGGATGATAATCCTTGGTGTTAAAAATAAGATCCACTGCAAAATGTTTTCATGTGGCATTGTGTGTGTTTAAACTGTCAGCAGTTGCTAATGTGATTGTCGTTGTCTCTCTGATATGCAGAAGCAGACATTTTATGATTTTAGAGTGGCAGTTGTCAATGACTGGTGCTGATGCTGAGGTTGCCAAGGCCCTGGTAGGCCAGCCTGTACTATCATCCTTGGCATATACATGTCAGCACCACTGGGGTGAGCCAAGGGGCAGTATAAGCTCACCACTGACTCTAAGCCAGCAGCAGGGCGTGAGCAATCGACAATTCCAGTGGACAGTGCTTACTGTACGAGCTTCAATGCATTGCTGGGATGACATTGAAGGATTGTTTATCACCAAAGTAAGATATATTCATATCTGTCTCCGTTCTCGTTGAACTTCAGCTGCATTATGTACAAGAGTCGATCAATAGGCACTCTTGCCCTGAAATAAAGTCGGCACTGCGTGGAGCAGAGCACTTGCAACCCCTTTGTGCCACAGTTAAGAATGTGTGGGTACTCTGCATATGTGTCTGGAAAGTGCAACATGAATATGTTGTGGAATGCTAATAGTGATGTTTTGTCTTAAAAGTTATTTTGTAGGACTGTATATTCAGTAGTCACGTAGTCCTTATATGCAAGTTGCAGTACTGTGGTACATAAGATATAAAAAATGTATCAGTCCCATTACAGGCCCGAGGTGCCCAGAGGGTTCCAGGGAGTTAAGGTTCCCAGATTATGTGACAGTGGCCCAGGATGGTGGTAAGGTTGTCAGCCTTATGCACCAGCCACTTTTTACCCCCAGGAAATACTCCTGGTACTCATTTCTGTTAGAGGCTGAGTCGACCCCAGGGCCATAGTGGGATCGGAAGGATTATCTCAATGAAAAATTCCAATGACACAATCTGGAATCGAACCAGTGACCTTCCGATTTGTAGCACAGCACCTTAACCACTGTGCTACCGTGGTCCCCGATACGTAAGATGTACATAAGTGTAATGGGAATGCATTGCTCTTATGTATGTCTACATGTGTAATACATCTTGATATTAGTGTTAATTCCCATTTAATTAGACACTGTACATTTCTTATATAGAGTTGGCTGGGAGGCAAGAAGTTGAAAGCAGCATTGCCTATGGAACAGGTGGTTATGCAGCTCCATGCTCATGGAGCACCAACATACATTCTTATCAAGTACTTGGAGCTCATTGACAATACGGATAAGCGAGTTACATTGGCACAGAAACTGCAGTGTCATAAGGCTGTTGTTGATGTAAGTAATGTTGTACAGTAGAACAGAGCAGAGGAGAATGTGCTGAATTCAGTTATTATTAGGTATTTTGATGGGACTGATCACTGTTTAGCACCTGCTTTTTGTGGTATACATTCCCTCCCTTATCTGTTCTTGTGTTCTTCTTACCTTTTTTTCTCCAGTTGTACCCAATTTTGTCTCATTATTCACTAAATTTTTGTAGGTTTAGCAGTCACTTCAGTGATGGTTTAAAGCCAATGTTTTGGTGACCTACTGTGCCCCCATTATTAGGGCTGATGTGCATTGACAATGACCATGGTGATGGTAACATAAGTCTCTGAAACACTAGCTTTTAGCCTTTCTTTGATGTTACCTTTAGAGTGAGAGTAAATTAATGACTTTGTGTACTGCAGAAGATTCAGATATTTCTGGAATGTAATATTCCTCTTTTTACAGTGTATTATTTTTCTTCATGCTGATTCATCATTCCTACATAGCCATTTTTTTGTGTGAAAGTCCCATTCTCTGTTTATTTGTTTCTGGACGCCTCAGCTTTATGTTAACATTGCTTGTTCATGTACTTATGATGCAGCATTCATTATATTCATTTCTACCCCATTTATGATTCTTATAACATAAGAAACATGTATCTTTGTACCACATGTCTGGCCCATCTTAACTTTTTTAATAGATTGGCCATAGGTTTTCTAGTGTAGATTATAAGCCCCAAAATTTCAAGTTGATGTTTGGTCTGTTTGTTAGTAAATCCAAGGTCTCAGTATTGTCATCAGTACTTCTTGGTCAAGTATAAATTCCTGTACTTTCCTCAGCTTGAGAAGCCAGGTGTCCAGCCATATAAAAGAACAAGTAAAACTGTAATTTCTGATTTTTAAATTTTTATATCATTGAGAAGGAAGCTGGAACTCTAAACTAAATAACATTTGCATAATCTAAGCATGAATTTTTTGTTACCACTTCTGAATTCATAACTACATCATATTTTTGACGGATCTGTTACGAGAGACTGCTAGTGCAACGTTATTTTTTGGCTATTAAAATTAAGCTGCATGAACACTAAGATGTTTCTGTATCTTGCACATTACAGGTATTCGTGGCTAAACGGGATAGACAAGCATTGACATGTTATATAGCCACCCTACATCCAGAGTCAGAAGACTATAGTTATGCTGAATACGCTTTGCGTGTTTCGGTAAGATTTTATTTTAATGCTAATGTAGTGAAGTTTAATTGCATGGAAACAGGAATAAAACATACTAATTGTGTTAAAACGCTTAAAGATGTGCATGTTTGTACACAAAATTGGGGTTAGGATCACAGTGCTATGCATTTGAAATATAAAAGATATTCTAATGCAAAAAATATGTTAATATGATTCCTCAATACATTAGGACTAACATGTCGAAAGATTGCTGCAGGGGTACCAACACTGCCACTGTATTCTAAGCTTGGGGCAATCTCTGTCTTTCTTCAGTAAGGAGTTGTGCTAGTGTACGCAGCATTGCCACATTATGCTGACAATGAGTAACTGTACTGTGCTCTGTAAAACACAGAGTGCAGGTTTAATCTTTTTACCAAGAATAGAGAAATACAAGCTGCCTTATGGAAGGCCAGTATTCAGTGTTGCATCATCATGTCAGCCCAGAATGTGATGCATGACTCATCTCTTGTGTCTGGTACAGAGCTGTGTAACACATGTCTGAAATGTTTTCTTAGAACCGTGTGTTCATTTCTGGTACTTACACAGTGTATGAGTAATGAAAGGAAGGTTGCTGAAAGTTTTACTCCCCCCCCCCCAAAAAAAAAAAAAAATAAAAAAAAAA
>Ga0123357_10013447_pt1 | contig 10630 bp, 5 predicted proteins | sample TergutEmb28metaG_FD_89873 | JGI IMG/M metagenome (GOLD analysis project Ga0123357, IMG submission 89873) | Embiratermes neotenicus P4 segment gut microbial communities from Petit-Saut dam, French Guiana - Emb289 P4 | ecosystem: Host-associated > Arthropoda: Insects > Digestive system > Gut ...
ACAATAAAAAAAAAAAAAAAATAAAATTTGTTTTCCCCCTTTTTTTACCCCCCGACGAGGTGTGGGGGGGGGCCCAAAACTATGCCCCGGGCGTCTCTCCCCCCCCCCCCCCCCCCCTCCAAAAAAAAGAGAGAGAGAGAGCTAGATGCTGGGAGGGCCTTGGAGTTGGTCTGGAGAGGTATGGACATGAATGATAAGACTGCAATGGAAATGTCAGATGATCGAAAATGTTAGTATGAAACCTCAAAACAAAAGGAATAACAGTAATAACTGAAGATGCCTTCCATACTATATTTGTCTTTCAATCTGTTAGTGAAGGATTCTTATTTACATAAAGTAGTTACATGTAACACTTTTATCACTCTAAATGCATTAACAAATAAATAAAATTGTGTTTACAGACTTCATATATTGCCAATCCTGGGTTATTAGTGAAGGAAAAACATCATCACATATGGGGTTTCCATCAACTGGTACTGTAAATAGCAAAGCTAAAGATCATCCCATGACATAGCTATGCAGCACATAGGGGAGGATGTGGTATAGCTCCAACCCATTTGTTACTCAGCACTAGGAGGTGGGTGGTCAGCACCACACTCTAGCTGCTTTAGCCCCGAGAAAGACCTGGTACCCATTGTCAAAGAGGCTGGGTGGGACTCAGGGATGATCTGGATGGCACAGAAAATCTCACGTCCCATCACGATTTGATCCCTGGACTGTCCAGCCAGTAGTGAGCTGCTATACCGAATATGATGTCCTGGCCACTATTGTACACAATATACACACTTATTTTTATGAGACTGTAAGGAAGAAATGAGCTACCAGTCTCATTACTAATATACGCAATCAATGCAAGCATCAAATTCAGTCAGCTGTAGATGGCCTGACACCTTTCCTGAGTTTGGACCAAATTCCTATGAACTGGTTCTGATTATATGAGTAGTTCGCATGGAACATCCTCATCACCCTAGAGTACTGCAAAAATTCTACCTTCATTTCCTAAAGAGTTACAGCTATAAAAATAACGGACAGTTGCATACACACATACACAATCTTTTTCTCTCTTTCTCTCTGTTGCCTGCTCTCGCAATGGCCTATGGATCAGCAGTTGGAAAACATATGTTGGTGGTATGGATGGAGTAGCATTTTTTTCGAGGTGCAACAGCCCAGCTTGGGCCTAGGCTGCCTCATTGTTAAGGTTTCTAGATTACACACAATTAGACACACACACACACAAACCTAGTAGGTTGTCCCTGAATGAGTAACCAGCCTGTTGTAGAAGCCACCACCTACACAACACAAAACAAACACTCTTGCCCTCAGCAGGATTTCAACCTCTGATACCAGCAACCAAGCAGCTTCATACCTATGCCTTAAAACTGCATGCCCACTGGGAATGGCAAGTAGCATACTAGCAGCAGTTAATATCTAGTTGGCAATGAACTCTGGGATGTTCTGGAAGGATACTTCTGTATAAGCAAGAATATCTGAACTTAAATCATTAAACCTTTGCTATGACAAGCATTCTCAGTGAACCCAGAATCATATATTTCAGCTCTGTACTTACCAAATCTTCTTCACCTACACGAACAAACAAAGGATGTTCTAGAAAATGTTTCACCATCCACTCATGTAGATCCTCTACATCTGTTACAGTGTACACAAGAGCCTAGAAATGAACGCAGTAAACTCTGTCACTTAATTATGAAGAAGTAATATGAGTCCCACAATTCAGTAATGAACACATGTCTTTCCTGGGAAGCCAACAGCCATTCACATACTCAAGTGGTTCCCTGCTTTCTTGACACTGAAGTTGCATTACCACATTCACAGTATCCCATTATAGGAACCTATCATCAACCCAATCATGCAATACACATTTACACTCTGATATGAACATTATTAAATTCAAAACAGTTAAACTGATTCAAGTATAAAAAAATACGAGAAAGAAAATGTAAGGGGAATGGTTTCCATCTTACTAGTGACATCACTGACAATAAGTACAGTAGTGCCTTGCACAGAACATTTTATTTTATTCTATTTCATTTTATATATTTCATATATGTTGGTAGCATTTTAAGGACGGCTGGGTGCATCTCCCAGTCGAACAAACAGGAAGGCCAGATCACCTGTCACTCATATAGCAACAGCAAATGCTGAAGCTGCAGAAAACTGTTGCTAGGTGAAAGCAGGAAATGCTGACTTTGGCTGAGAAGCGTGGTGTGGTTTTGTAAAGCGACAAGAGAGAGTCTTTGCTGAACCTTCGGTAACAATAGACACTTGGGGGAGCAGAGAAGGAGCAAAATTTATAAGATGTGGGCTTTGTTGCTCATTGTTGTGCCAGGTAAGCGTGGTTAAGTTGTTCCGTAACAAATTGGAGTGTAGAAATGATTCAGATTATATTTGGTTTTATTTGAGGTGATCAGACTTTTCTTATGGAAATTCCTTTATAGGAAATTGTAATCTTTGTGTTGGAGAAGCACCCTAGGCTGTGCCTTAGATTTGATTGGGTTATTGTACCTTCTTTAGTGCTGTATATTTATGCAATATGTTGTAGTGTCGAAGAATATTTTATATAGTAGAAATACGTCATAGCAATGTCCAAAGTAGTGGCAGCGAACACCCTTTCTAGGTAATGGTGTTGGTGGTTAGGACAACTGCCGCACCATGTTACAGTACCACAGAACTAAGTTACATTACTGGAAAGACAAGTATTTTAAAGACAGCATATTCTTGAAACAAGTAAAACGGGATCTTCAGTAATTTTTTTTGGTTGATACTCTGAAGGCATATTTCCTATAAAAGTTAATTTCTGGATGTCTCTGAAGTAGAACACTTCTCTGTACCAACAGCAGTGCTAGAACATTTACAAGAAACCCCCACAATGATGAAAAATATCTGCAGCATATGCAAGATACAATATTATGACACACATTTTAAACAATACTGTGTAGCTAAAGCACTGAATATCACAGTTACATTTGCTCACATTCTTACTCATAAGAAACAGTGATTCTGTAAAATGTACATTTAATGAAGCCCTTCGTGTGAACTGACAAAATTCTGCTGTTTTCATTTCAGTGACCCTTGAAGTCTTTACCAGCCAAGGTCAATAATACTGCCTCTTCTTTATCTATGGAACTTCAGCCCATTTTGGGGCAATAACCTTCCCAATCTTCCTCAAACCTTCTCAATTCCTTGCTGCCACAAATAATATTTAGTACAGGCAAGATCATGTTTTTCAACTAAATTTGCAAATACTTAAAGGTCTGTAATATACGAATAGCCAACAAAATACACGGTTCATGACGAACTTTATTCACAATGTTCTCACCAACATGTTTCGGCTGCTACTGCAGCCATTGTCAGGGTGGTGATATACAGTGTGGTATGCTACAACGAACAATCCTACAATGAATGAATGCTACAAAGGACAGGTTTTATCAATAAAATCTGGATGCTACAATGAACACGGAGGAATACTATTGGCCAACGTAGCAAGCAAGCGCATGATGTGTCTGGCCTTCCCGCTTTGATTAGAGCAGCAGTTATAATCTTTTTTATTGTTTGTAAGGTTCAGTTACCAGTTTAGTTCAGTTATCTGCTGATTTGCACCTTTAGCAGTGAAAATATCTTTTTTATATATTCTGCTACATAATTTTAGCCATGAGCCAGCAAAACAGAGTGAGAAATCTAATTAACTTAGACATTAAGAAAGAATGTTTAAATGGTTGTGTTGGATGGTGACTTTGCTCTAGGCTGTGGGCCTGGAACAGATTACCCCTAAATACATATATTTCAATGTATGCTAGAATGAACAGATGCTATAATGAACAAGGTTCTAAACCCAATTACGTTCGTTCTAGCATACCCCGCTGTAATTACAAGAATACAAAGGTACAAATGTGGTTAGCTGTGTCACAGTCACTCTACAACAATTAAAAATTATTATAATTTCAGTTAAAATTATATAAGGAATAAAAATATAGGTTAATGGGTAATTATTGAAATCTTGGGAGTTAAAATTGTTTAGTCTGTGTGGAGTGTCGCTGGTGAGAACAATGGGGAAAAAATAAAACATAGACATTGAACTGCATTTTGTTGGTTATTTATATATTATGGATCTGATTAATGCACAGAAGTTGGAACATATTAAAATACTTTAAGGTCTATAGCTTAAAGAGCTGAGAAAACACACAGTTACTAATTTCTTCCATTTGCAACTAAAGCAGGTACAAAAAATGGTGACATTCATTACACAATACACATGTGAGAGCCATAAGACTGAATGGTACTTACATTCTCTGCCAACACGTATGCATATTCGGCTAATAATGGTGTATTAATTATTCGCCATTTGTGTTTTGCCTTCTTGAAATGTGGATCTGGATACAAGAAGAACATCTTTTTCAGCTACAAAAGTACGTAATATTTAAGAATGTAAAATTAATAAAGAAATTTATAACAATAAGACACTAAAATGATAGTAATCTATGCTGCCACAATTTCACACATGAGCTCTAATTGGACATTCTGTTACCTTTAATCTGAATATTAGAACACAGACTGCATGGTAAAGTTATACTGTTAGCTTTCAAAGGCCTTAATGTGTAATGACTGGCTAATACTAAAATAAATACTTTCTGTCATGAACTTTAAAGAAATGAACTTGCTAAGGATGATACAGATGATACTTTACACTTCAGCATGATTTAGGATATATATGTGTAAATATTCATTAAATATAATTGCATTCATATTTATAACTCTTTAATTCTCCCAGTTATACATAATCATAATCACATAAATAACAATAGGCCTAATAACATCACTAGTGGTAAGTTATTGTTTATGTCATGTCTGCAATATAGTTTCTTTGAAGGAAATAAGAAAAAGCCCTACAATATATGTCTAATATTAATCAAACTAACTAGAACAGAATACAAAAGGGTGGGCACTGAGTGACCCATGCACAAATCAAGATAACTAACATAAAACATATATTCTGGCATCCAATATAGTGTCTTTACAAAAAAAAACCACAAATTTTCTGTAACAGACCCTACCCATTAAGTTCCAGCTTACTGGACATTTGAAATATATATGTATAGAATCAAGTACTTGTGAGTAAGTTTTCTGACTATAATTTTGCAGGCATTTCTCAATTTTCCCCTTCCATTCTGTCAGTATACATAAGCAAGACAAGAAATACAAACACAATTTTAGTTTGGAATTATAACTGTATGAAACACATGCAGAAGTCAACAGGATATAAGGCCACTGAGTAAGCCTTCATGCTGGTAATAAAAGTTATCAGACACAACAAATTAAATTCACTCTTCCCCTGTTGTATGAAAACTATTGAATCATAGGCTTGGATTATTATCCTCAACAATTTTCACTTTTTTGGGTCATAATGTTGCATAGTCATTTCCACACTTTCTTATGAACCTGTTTCAAGCTTGTTTCTGCTCTATCTTTACTTGGTCACATCATCTCTTTCTTTGAACCCATATGAAATCTAACTTCTGCAGCATTTCCTACAATCTCAATCCACAGCTACTTTTATCCAAGCCACCTGAGATCTGCTTAAATGCACTTCTTAATTAATGTTCATGTTTCAGATTATCAGGCTAATAATACACTCCAAGCTACAGAACACTCATTGAAAAATTGATAGCCATTCATCTGGAAACAAATTCCCTGTCTTTATAGAACATAACAAATTATTACCATGTTTACACAAGCAGGCCAGCTGAACTTGGATCACACCTATATATCATTTGCCTACTATTAAACTCCCACTTATGCCAAGGTCTCCCAAGTGGTTTATTCCCTTCACATTTCATGATCAAAGCTCTGCCTCCATATTTTTTATTTTCCAATACATGTGTTAGATGTTTTTTCCATCTCATCTTCCATGATATACCCACTTTAATAATATTACCAGGAGAAGAAAACTTATGAAGTTCCTCACTATAATTTTCTCAGTTCTCTTGTGTAACACTGATAAAAGACAAGAAATAAGTCTTCTTGGATGTTATGCTAAGTTGGCTGGTAAGCAGTTTCTAGCTGACAGAGCATAATATCCCAGAAGACTTAAATTTTCTAAAATATTGCAGGAAGAACTTAGATTCACACAAAAAAAGCTAGTTTACAGTTTGACACAAGGTTTTCCTTGCTGGAAGATAAAAGCAGTAATATTCGAATGTTTCTGTGGTGGTTTACTTTTTATATAATAGAAATAATGGATCTTTATTTTTAGAAAGTGTTGGCACTGCATATAATTGTGGCCACCCAAAAAATTTTATATTTAGATAGGTCATGGAAGATAACAAAAAATAATACTCTGAACTTAACTGTAGCAAGAATTCTCCAAAATCAGTCTCCTTATTTTATTATCTGTGTATTAATTTTTAAATGTCATTCTCAAATTCTTGAACATTATCAGATTTCTAAAATTTATTAGGTAACTTAAATTCTTGTGACAAGGCATAATCATCACTTAATATTTTACTGCATTTACTTTCAGAACAACAGTCTTACTAGTTTAAAATATAGTTTCATTTGTCCTCTTTATAATATTGTATTTTTAATAAATTAACTTCAGGGTGTATCAAGAGCCAATATGTTTTTCATGATTATACTGCTATCAAATATGATTACACTGGTATCAAATACTCTCTTTTAAGAATAATAACCAACTTCCACTAAATAAAACTCAGATTCCTTGCAGTTCTGACACTGACAGGAGATATGACACAGAGAACAATCTTTCAGTACTTTAACCAGTCAGCATAGAGCCTGGCTAGAAACGGATGACTGGGTCTCAATTCCTGTAAGCAGTACTGATTTTTATTATATTTTTTTGCCATGTGTCAGTCAGTTCTAGGATCCATTCAGCCTCTTATTCAATGGATATTGGAGTTCCCTTCCCTGGGGATAAAGTGGCTGGGGTGTTAAGACAACCACTCACCACCATCTTGGGTCAAGGGTACGCATGCATGGAGCAAGACTTCTACACCCCCATGTGTCTTCATTGTGTGATGCTAACTAAGCATAAGAACAACCTAATTTCTTACCTTTATCTCCTTTTATACACATGTCAAAAATGCCTGTATGTTCGTAAAGCATACATACCTGTCCTTTATGAAAATAATTTGGGAGATATTTCATAGCATTTGTACGTAGACAAGCAATGTTCTGATATTCCCCTAGATGTTGGGATCTAAGGGCAGTAATACGATCCAACACATATTTAGACACTTTGACTCTGATCTCCATTCCAAGGATGAGGCTTTCAGGAAACATTGGTGACAGAGTAACTGAAATTCAAGTCAGGGTGTTCTAGTAACAGCAACCTATAGCACAGCTGCTTAACATAAGTACTGGTCACCTTTAAAATCAAAATAGTTCTACCTATGCAAGAAATGAACATACACATGCATGTACACAAAATTTGCATGCCTGCCATTCCAGTGACAGGAGGCATCATAAGTATACCAAGCGAACTGAACACATTGTACAAGAACATTTATTTAACTGCAATATAATGTTATAATTACAAGCAAACTATACCTCGAAACTCGAATAATTACCTGGTGACCATGGTCATTTATGCTGAAATTTGAAGAAATTTTCTACAATAATAACACTGTCAGACTAAAGAGAAGCGATGCTACTCTACCTATATCACTAACATAAAAATGAGTACAGATTTCACTTACAAATATGGGGCATTATATTCTTTACCTATGTTAATTTTTATTTGCAGTTAACTTACTTAAGTAGGCTACTGTGTAAAGGAAGTACCTAGGAATGATAACATGGAAGTCACAGGATCTTCAAGAAATAACCATTCAAAATATCCTTCAATCATAGGAATTTTGGGCCTATAATAGACTATTCAGCATTACAGTTAAAAGAGAATCTACTTTTGAACATTTCAAGCATGTGTTATGCCAGGGGTGCATGAATCCTGGGTAACAGGTTGCTGTAATGACTAAATTTTGTACAGTTTTGCCTAATAATTGTGGGCAACAGTTAGGAACTTGTTTCATGTCACCCTTCTGGTGCCTTGAATTTTACAGTGGCACCTATATTTTTGGAAGATTTATCCACTCCTGTGTTAGACTACTGTAAGCAAATGAGATACCCTGTCCAACTCCCATACAGGTAAATCAATAATTTATAATGCAGGCACTTACCAAGTAAACCACCATACCCACATCCCACATCTAAAAATTCAACCGATTTTTGGGGTGACGTGACTCCATCGGATTTTCCTTTTGTGAAATAATTTGGATACAAAGTAGACCAGTCCATATCTGCTGGAGTTGGTGGACTGTAAAATGTACATCATGAGGTGCAACTCAAAATTCTGGCTCTGCTAAAGCATTGTTGTCACACATCTGCATAAATTTAACTCAACATTGTTACATTTATTAACATAATGACTAAATCAATACAAATAAACTAAATTACAGTTATACATCCTTTAACCATCCACCCAGATGTTACCATAATAGTTTACCGCAATACAGAATACAAGTTAAGAGTGTATGGAGCTTCATAAGCATAAGAAACAAATTGTCTCTTACATTTGGGTTATGGAGCCGGGATAGTGCAATTGGTACGAAAACTAGCCTTTGGTTTGGACGACGGGTATATCCTGTTCACACTTCCGACAAGACATTTTTATGTCTCTCCACAGCGACCGGACTGCCTCTGCGGTCCACCCAGCATCCTATTCAATAGGTAATGGGGGGATCTCCCTCAGGGTGTAAAGGTCCGGAAAGGGAATCTCACTACTCAATTCCATACACTGCAGAAGCTAAACATGCAATGAGCTATTTGTCCACTCCCCCATATGCCGTAATGACATGAAATTTAGTTAACACAGGCACAACTTGTGAAGACCGTATAAACATCGTAAATTGTGTGTTCACATAAGAATACTTACTATTCTATGCAATGATCTGCAGTAGGATTTGAATGTGCACGCTGCCTGTAATATTTCTTTTGCGGAAGAGCAACAGGACTTGCCATTTTACTTAAATAAATGTACTCTACTGCTGCCTATAACTTTTCAACTAACACACACACACACACACACTGTCTCTTACCATGTGTTTCATTGAATCATACGCCCTCTTACGCTAATAACCGTGAACTATAGACAAGTGACTAATATAGCAGACAGCTGAAGAACCCGGAAAGAAATTTTGACCTGTGTTTTTGGGCGTTGTAATTATCCGTGTGTGATATGTACAAAGGCGGCGTGGAAAATAAGAGTCTGTGTTTGTTGTGCTGTGCAGTATGTGACATTCTGGAAGGATTGTGCATTACAAGAAGTACGTCTTTTCTCCAGCTCGGCTGATAACGTTTTGGCGCTTTGTTGTGGCAGGTAATTCACAGGGAAACCATCATAGTTTCGAATTGTAGGTTAATTTGACACTTCGCGTCCTTTGAAGATGCTTTGGTACGTACAGGAAGTTATGTAACTGGAGGCATTGAATATTCAATTATGAATGTGGGAGTTTAGTTATAGCAGGCGAAACTATGATCCCAGTAGCTGCACTAACCTGAGAGTATGTGATATTTATTTCCAGTTACTGAGTGTTAAACTTCGGGTTATTTTGGTAAATAATGTTTTGCCTTTTCATATAACGTTTTTACAGTTTAGATAGAGGCCATGTACAGAAAGTTCCGTGGATGGTGGGAATGACGGAGCTGGAGGGCCCCTGCTTTCTGCGGAATGTTGTATTTCCCGTCACCTTCCTTTGGCCTATATTAACCAGCCCAAATCGCTGATAGCTGGCGAAATATTTTGTGATAATTGTCATTAATTCTTCATCGTCATCATAATTAAAGTGAACTGAAGGGCTAGATGAGTGGAAGTGAATGTAGGGAAGTAGGATGGCGGGGGAGTTGTACAAGTTCAAGGCGAATGTTAGGTTTTCGATCTGTTGTACTTGTTCATGTAGTGTTCGGTTATTAAGTTTTAGCTTATTAAATATTAGGTTATTAAGGTGTCTAGTGTAGTGCAGGCAGTAACGTGACTGGATAGCAAGGGTTCAAAAACGAGTACAGAAAATTTGGAGTTTTTTCTACACTGTCAGATCCTGAACCGTGCTGGGATCAGCCTTTAATTGATAACAGGGTAAAGGCATCCAGAGTATGAAGCTGATTACTACTTTCATCCAGTACCAATCCTAAAGTGAGTAGAGCTTTGTGTGTATGCCTCCATTGCACTGTTGTTACATATTGTTTATGCAAAACTTTACCTTTACATAGCAAGTAAAGTTAAATGCCTTCTGAGAGTAAGTGACCAAAGTGCTGTTAGTAACAGATATTGGAATTTGTATTTACTGCTTTCCAAGAGTAATTACATATTCAGTTTACATTCCCAATGAAGGACACAAAGGAATATGAATTATTCCATTCATGCAACTCCACCCAACCTACCTTTCATCTTCATGCAGGTGGGGGGGGGGCATAATTTTATTCATTCATTCATTAGTATTCAGCCTTGAAGGCCGGGCTTGGCAGGAACCAGAGCCCAGTCATGTGACTGGTATGGCTCTGGCACACTGCATCCTGGGCAAGTTCTTGGGGGTAGTTTGCC
>Ga0123357_10013448_pt1 | contig 10629 bp, 8 predicted proteins | sample TergutEmb28metaG_FD_89873 | JGI IMG/M metagenome (GOLD analysis project Ga0123357, IMG submission 89873) | Embiratermes neotenicus P4 segment gut microbial communities from Petit-Saut dam, French Guiana - Emb289 P4 | ecosystem: Host-associated > Arthropoda: Insects > Digestive system > Gut ...
AAAGACACAACCGATAAAAAATGGATTAAAAATGACACTGATTAAACAACCACCTTTTCGTATTCTCCATGTAATGCCCAGTTAAATCCTGTGTAACTGGTCATTCCAACCTTTATATATCGGATAAATTTATTGCCTAATCCTATTTATAGTCGTACAATTAGGCAATCCAATTTTACCTGCTATTTTCACACATATATTCTTATAAGCTGAGGTAGTTCATGAGCTGATAAGTTATAGAAGCTACAAATTATGATATTTGGCAAATTGCCTAATTCTCTGAGTTATCATAGGATTAGGCAAGAATTTGCTTGTTGGAAATATATCAATTTTCTTGATTGCTTTTGTAGTGACGACTTTTAGATAGGTTGCCATCTATCGCTACAGGAACCGACCGGTATTAGGAACAGATGCGAATCAGACATTATCTATGGTAATATACGCCTCCTAACTCCTTTATTTCACAACGGTTTGTGCGTAGTTTCATATAGAACTATCAGGAAGCCGTTATTTCTCATTGATTTCACAGATTGACAAAATTTAAACTACTACAATATTGTCACAACGATTTTCATCATTTTTTGAAAGCATTATTTTATGATAATGTTGACTAATTGGGTGTGATGATAATCTATGAACGACTTGAAAACAGACGATTTAAGGAGGAGAGCTATACAGTGGCATATTTATATTTAGCATTAGCAATAATTGCAGAATTATGCGGAACGTCGTTCTTGAAATACTCAATGGGGTTTGCTAAAGCAGTGCCTAGCATAGCAAGTCTTTTGGCCTATAGTGTGAGTTTTTTCTTTTTCTCAAAAGCATTACTGTATATAAGTTTATCCATCGCCTACGCAACGTGGTGCGCTTTGGGTGTTGTCGGAGCAACGATGCTCTCCTTATTTTTATTTAAAGAAGAATTAAGTGCTATAGGGATTACCGGAATTGTATTCATTATTGTCGGTGTCGTTTTAGTAAACTTATACGGCACTTCACATTAACGGAATAAGAATTTATGTTTTACTGGAACTTCTGAACTAGCGGGCAGCTCTGTAGAACAGGTTGTTGCCACACTTATCCGGCTTTAGGCATAGCTCAGGTGGATTTATTGTGATTAGGCAAGAATTTGTTTGTAGGAATACAAAAAAGCCCCTGGCAGTGCTGCCAGAGGCTTCTCTCTTTTATAATGTGTTTTATCTATCTACGTCCACCGCCTCCGCCACCTCGGAAGCCACCGCCGCCTCTGATACCTACGCCGCCTCCTACTCTGCCACCGAAGCCACCACGTCTAATACCTCCTCCAACACCTACGCTGCCTCTGAAGCCTCCTCCACCTCTATAATAGGGACCGCCTCCGTAAAAGCCGCCACCGTAGCCGTAGCCAAGACCCCAATATGGGTAGTAGTAGGGAGAGTAGTAGTAAGGCCAGCCATATCCGTAAGCTCCGTAACCGTATCCGCTATTATATACGTCAGCGCCTACACTACTATTTACGTCACCATATCCTGCGTTATCATATCCATAACCATCTGGCGGTGCACCCCATAAATATAGCTCTCTTATAACAACTATAGGATACCTGTAATCCATTCCGTCAAGTTTTGCTACTTGTGATCCTGTAACCTGCCCAACAAGAGTTACCAACCGTCCGGCTGAGAAAATCGCTGGGTCTAAATAGGCATCGCTTATTGCTATAAACCTGCCGTAAGAACCTAATGACGGATCAGGAAAATCATCGTCGCCAAGAGTGAGGTTTGTTATTTCCATCTGGCTTCCTACTGGAACTCTGATTGTGCTAACTATCTGGCCGCCAAGAAGTACATATTTGCCGATAAAACTATCAGGCTGATGGTTTAGTGTAGCAAAATTAAGATTATCATCTACAAGGTGCAGGGAATCCTGGCTTATTACGCTTGTACAACCATTAAAGGATATCAGCGCCATAGCTGCTAATATCAACATTTTTATTCTCATATTAAGCCTCCTGAAAAATCTATCATTCTAAAAAACGGCATAAAAATAAAGAGTGCCAACGAAGTAAAAAAGTTACCATTCCTGAGGAGAAAGCAAATCCTCTCAGGTTAAAAGCAGTTTAAATTTCATCTGAAACCTTGTCGTATTTGTTAATTATGCGCTTTTTATAATTTTTGTAAAGTTTCTATCGTTGACTACTGCTTGCTTTTTTTGTATACATATACAACATTTTCAAGGACTTTACTGTTTGTTGGCAAATATTAAAATGGATAACAGACTAGGAGGAGAGAGATGATTGAAGCGTATCTGGCTCATGAGGCTGAAAGAGCAGCACAAGGTATTCCGGCATTACCGCTTAATCCTGAACAGACTACTGATTTATGCAAATTATTGGAGGCCCCGCCTGCGGGTAAAGAAGAGTTTTTGTTGAATCTCTTGAAAGAAAGGGTTTCTCCGGGTGTTGACCCTGCTGCGAAGGTAAAGGCAGCGTTTCTTGCTGAAATAGTTAAAGGAACGAAGAAATCTCCGCTTATCTCTAAGGTTCAGGCTATACAGATTTTAGGGACAATGATAGGGGGATACAATGTTGATCCTCTTATCGGCGCGTTAAAGGATTCAGAGCTTGCAGATGAGGCGGCAAAAGCTTTATCCGGCATGACCCTTGTTTATGATGGTTTTGATCAGGTTGTTGAGCTTTCAAAATCTAATGCAGCTGCAAAAAAAGTTCTTGAATCATGGGCAAATGCTGAGTGGTTTACAAATCGCCCCGGTGTTCCTGAGACTATAAAAGTAAAAGTGTTTAAAGTTGAGGGTGAAATCAATACTGACGACTTTTCCCCTGCCGGTGATGCCTGGAGCCGTCCTGATATTCCTCTTCATGCTTTGGCAATGGGTAAAACCCGCTTTCCAAACCGTCTTAAAGACATCGCTGACTGGCGTGCCGCAGGTAATCAGGTTGCGTTTGTAGGCGACGTTGTTGGTACAGGTTCTTCCAGAAAGTCTGCCTGTAACTCTGTTCTCTGGCATATGGGAAAAGATATACCATGCGTACCTAATAAGAAAACCGCTGGAGTGATTATTGGCGGCGTTATTGCCCCAATATTTTTTAATACAGCACAGGATTCCGGTGCGCTTCCTTTAAAAGCTGATGTTACAAAGATGAATGACGGCGACATTATAACTATTAACACCGCAAAAGGTGAGATTACAAATGAAAAAGGTGAGGTAATCTCCACATTTAAGATAAGCCCTAATACTTTAGCCGATGAATTCCGCGCAGGCGGCAGAATCCCGCTGATTATCGGCCGTTCAGTAACTGAAAAAGCAAGAAAAGCGCTTGGACTTGGAGCTACTGATGTCTTTACTCTTCCTGTAAATCCTGCACCTAAGGCAAATCAGGGTTATTCTCTGGCGCAGAAAATGGTGGGCAGAGCTTGCGGCGTTGCCGGCATACTCCCCGGAACTGCATGTGAGCCTAAAATGACAACAGTCGGCTCCCAGGATACTACAGGGCCTATGACTGCCGATGAGCTTAAAGAACTTGCCTGCCTTAAATTCCTTTCTCCTATGTTTATGCAGTCTTTCTGCCATACAGCAGCATATCCTAAGCCTGCTGACGTAAAGATGCACGCAACTCTTCCTGCGTTTATTATAGAGCGGGGTGGGGTACCTCTTAAGCCTGGTGATGGCGTTATTCACTCATGGCTGAACCGTCTTCTCCTTCCTGATACCATTGGTACTGGCGGCGATTCCCATACCCGTTTCCCTATCGGGATCAGCTTCCCAGCAGGTTCCGGTCTTGTGGCTTTTGCCGGAGCAATGGGCTTTATGCCTCTTGATATGCCTGAATCCGTTCTTGTACGTTTTAAAGGTAAGTTTAACCCAGGGATCACACTTCGTGATGCAGTTAATGCCATTCCTTACTGGGCAATTAAACAGGGCAAATTGACTGTTCCCAAAAAGAACAAAATAAATATTTTCAATGGCCGTATTCTTGAAATGGAAGGATTGCCTGATCTTACGGTTGAGCAGGCTTTTGAATTGACAGACGCCGCTGCCGAGCGTTCTGCCGCTGCCGGCTGTATTCAGCTTTCAAAAGATAGTGTTGCTACTTATCTCCGTTCAAACGTTGCTCTTATGAAAAAGATGATAAAAGACGGTTATCAGGACGCAACAACGCTTCAGAACAGGATTGATGCGGTAAACGCATGGCTGGCTAAGCCTGAGCTTCTTGAAGCGGATAAGAATGCAGCTGAAACCGGCGCTTATGCTGATGTTATAGAGATTGATCTTTCTGAAATCACAGAGCCGATTTTGGCCTGCCCTAATGATCCTGATGATGTAAAATTACTGTCTGAAGTGGCTGGTACACCTATTCAGGATGTATTCCTTGGTTCATGTATGACTAATATAGGCCATTTCCGCGCAGCTGCAGAGATTTGGCGCGGTCTGAAGTTTAACCCGAATGTCCGCACATGGATATGCCCTCCTACCCGTATGGATCAGAAGCAGTTGAAAGAAGAAGCATATTTCTCAGTCTACAGCGCATTTGGCGCAAGAATTGAAATTGCGGGCTGCTCTTTGTGTATGGGTAATCAGGCAAGGGTTCCTGACGGAGTAAATATGTTCTCCACATCAACCCGTAATTTTGATGACCGTATTGGTGATGGGGCAAAAGTTTTCCTCGGTTCCGCAGAGCTTGGAGCGGTTGCTGCTACAATGGGTAAGCTCCCCACAGTTGCAGAGTTTATGGCAGCTTTTAAAGAGAAAGTAGAACCAAACAGAGAGAAAATTTACAGATATCTCCAGTTTGACGAAATGCCGGAGTATAAATAGGAGATTCATTGATTTAGAGGAGTTTTAACGTGAAGTAGAAAAAAGCCCTGTTATATACATTTATGACAGGGCTTTTTGGTATGCAGCCTGCTGCCGGAAATTCTCCTCCGTGGAGGGGTGGGGGTGGTTCTGTTGCTGCAATTCGTTTCATCACGAGGGACAAGCAGGACGATGTGAGGCATAAAAAGGGAGGGCAGATATGAAAAGAAAAATTTTCATTCTAACACTGTTTTTTATCACTCTTTCAGTAGTAAGCAGTAATCTAGTATTGGCAGAAGACCTGATTCCTAAAGAGAACGAAGCAACAAGGAAATGGGGGTATGTAAATAAACGAGGTAAAATTGTTATTCCATTTAAGTATTACACAGCTGGTAATTTTTCAGAAGGGCTGGCACGAGTGGATTTAGACGGGAAATGGGGGTTTATTGATAAAAACGGAAATGACGTTATCCCATTAAAATATGATGGAGCCATTGATTTTTCAGAAGGTTTGGCTGGAGTAGAGTTACACGTAGAGTTTGACAGTAAGTGGGGCTTTATTAATAAAATGGGAAGTGAGGTTATTCCGTTTAAATATCGCAGCGTCAGTCATTTTTCAGAAGGTTTAGCAAGAGTCAGTAAAACCTATATTAAGAACTACGGTTTTATTGATAAAAAGGGCAATGAAGTTATTCCCATTAAGTATGACGATGCCGGTAATTTTTCAGAAGGTGTGGTGAGTGTGCTATTAAATGGGAAGTGGGGTTTTATTGATAAAAATGGAAACAAGGTTATTCCGTTTAAATATGATCAACTCTGGTGGATTTCGGATCATGACATTGCAAAAGTAACTATGGATGGTAAATACGGTTTTGTTGATAAAACAGGGAAAGAATTGTTGCCTCCCAAATATGATTGGGTTGATGAAAGGGACACAGGCAAAACTCAAACAGAGGTATGGAAAGATGGCAAAGAGGGTATTATTGACAAAACTGTAAAGATAATTTCACCTTTAAAATATAAAAACCGTAAAATAGAGACGGTATGGGAAAGTATTCTATTATCTAATATCAATCAAATCAATGATTATCATTCGGGAATAGGAAATGCTTCGACTTCAGGTAATTTCAATATAAATCGCCCATATCTCATCATTAAAATCAAAGACAAAGAAAAGAAAGATGCAGACATATATTATTATTCGGAAGGTGATTTTAATAAACAGTCTATTGCCGGATTAAAAACATTAATTGTAAATTATGACACTCTCGAGGATAGTGGAAGTTATTTCGGCTCCCTAGTTGGAGTCATGGCTAGTTTTGGTGCAACGATTGTCTATTTTGACATGGCAAGTAAAGAATGTATTGGGTACGATAAAATGCAGGGGCCTAAATTACCTAAAAGAACCAGAAAATTAGGAAATCTTTATATTCCTCGAGAAAAAATTTTACGGCAGGTGAAATCCCACTTAACTAAAAGTGGTCATTAACTGCCCGTGTTATCAGGCGCACACTGTGCGCCCCTACGGTTTCACGGGTGATCGGAAAATGACATAAAAATTATTGTCTAATCCTCTAATTGCTTAAACGATTAGGCAATGATATTTTATTAAATTTTAGTATACAACTATATCTATCAGCTTAAGTGATACCTGATCTAGCAGATATTACAGGCTAAATATTTTAACAGTCAGTATCTTACTTAATTCCCAGATAACTCATAGAATCAGGCAATAAATCAGGTATATTCAAAAAATCATTATGAATTTATTCGCAAAAAAATCTATCGAAGTAGTGCTTGCGCAAGCTGCTGATTCGGAAAAAGGGCTGAAACGGACGTTGGGTGCGTGGTCACTGATTGCATTGGGCATAGGCGTTGTTATGGGCGCAGGCTTATTTGTGCGGACGGCGGCGGCAGCAAGTGAAGCGGCGGGCCCGGGCATTACGCTCTCCTTTATCATAGCGGCGCTAGGTTGCGCCTTTGCAGGCTTATGCTACGCAGAATTTGCAAGCATGATACCTATTTCAGGCAGCGCCTACGCTTATTCTTATATAACTATGGGCGAATTGGCAGCCTGGATTATAGGATGGGCGTTGATTTTGGAGTATGCGATTGGTGCTACTGCCGTATCTATTGCATGGAGCGAGTATTTTAATAAATTGTTAAACGGCGCTATTCCTTTTAAGTGGTGCCATTCAATCTTTGAGGGGGGCTACCTTAATGTTCCGGCTGTAATAATCGTATTTTTATTGACGCTATTGTTGATCAGGGGAGTACGAGAATCAGCTACGGTAAATACTATTATTGTATTTATAAAAGTCTCTATAGTATTGCTGTTTGTAGGTTTCGGGTGGCATTTTATTCGCCCTGAAAATCATACGCCGTATCTTATTCCTGCTACGCAGGCGGGTCATGCAGACTTTTTCAAACATGGATGGGGTGGTATATTGGGTGGTGCAGCCATTGTATTTTTCGCGTTTATCGGCTTCGATGTGGTAAGCACGGCGGCGCAGGAGACTAAAAATCCCAAAAAAAATATGCCAATCGGCATTATGGGATCTCTGGCAATATGTACTATCTTGTATATTCTGTTTGGATACGTGCTAACTGGCATCGCCAACTATACGGAATTTGCAACAGCAGGTAAAGAAGCCTCCGTAGCCTACGCCATACAACATCACATGCCAGGCTACGAATGGTTGGCTACCTGCATTACTGTTGCTATTTTAGCCGGATTTACATCAGTAATTTTGGTATTGCTGATGGGGCAAAGCCGCATATTTTATACTATGAGTAATGATGGACTGATTCCGAAAGTTTTCGGCAAACTGCACCCTAAATTCAAAACGCCGTATAAAGCCAATTGGATACTGTTTATTTTTGTCGGATTGTTTGCAGCTTTTGTTCCGGGGAGTGTTGGTGGCGATCTTACTTCTTTCGGTACGTTGTTTGCGTTTACATTGGTAAGTATCGGTGTATGGGTATTGAGAATAAAAGAGCCCGATTTGGAACGCCCATTTCGAACTCCATTGGTGCCTCTGGTGCCTATTCTGGGCGTTATTATCTGTTTAAGTATGATTGTAGCACTGGATAAAAAAACCTTGATTGTAGCGTTTGTGTGGATGATTTTGGGATTGTTTGTGTACTTTTTTTACAGTAAAAATCACAGCAAAGTACAGCAGGAACTAAAGGATACCCTGTAAATTCCCCTCTGTGGAGGGTTGGGCGGGGTGGTTAATCGGGCGCACACTGTGCGCCCCTACGCATACACTATATATCCAATCACATTGGTTTAAGAATAAATTCTTTTCCTGCTTTCATTACTTCTTCAAGGCGTTTTTCTGAAGACGCTTCTCCATACAGACGCACAACAGGTTCCGTGCCTGATTTGCGGAAAAGCAGCCAGCTTCCGTCTGTGAGCATAAGCTTAGTCCCATCAATTTTAATAATATTCTGAATTTTTGTACCTGCGATTTCAGCCGGAATAGCGGAAAGTTTTTTAGGGAAGGCTGTTTCTAGCTCTTTTGAAAGCGTTATGTTGTCCCGTTTAGTTATATACACGCCAACTTTGTCATACAGTTCGTTTAAAAGTTGATTTATTGATTTACCTTCTCTGGCTACCATTTCGGCAACAAGGAAACAGGCCAAAATGCCATCTTTTTCAGGTACATGGCCTTTTATGCTCAGGCCTGCACTCTCTTCTCCGCCGATGATGATTTTATCCTGACTTATCAATTCTCCAATATATTTGAATCCGACAGGGGTTTCAAAAACCTCAATACCATGCTGTTTAGCCACTGCATCTACCAAGTGAGATGTCGCGACACTTCTTGCAGCACCGCCGGTTAATTTCCTTGACCGGACAAGGTAATCAAGGAGAAGCGCGATTATATAGTTAGGCTCAATATAACTTCCGTCTGAATCAACTATCCCAAAACGGTCGGCATCTCCGTCTGTTGCTATTCCAAGTTTAATTGATGGATCAGCTTTTACAACAGAGATAAAATCTTGGATGTTTTTCTCGGCAGGTTCAGGTGGAAAACCACCGAAATAAGGGTCTCTGTGGTTATTGATAACTTTTATGTTAATTCCGAGGGATGAGAGATGAGTGTCCAGATATCCTCTTGCTGTGCCGTAGAGGGGATTAACAGCGATTTTATCCAGTTTCTTAATCGCGTCAAAATCAATTTTTTTATTAAGGTCTTCAAGATATGTTTTTTGAGGATCAATAACTTCGAGAAGCCCTTTTGCTTTTGCCCCGGCAGAGGAGATTTTACTTTTGCACTCTGTTGGAGATAGCCGGTTTGCCCGTTTCTCAATATCTATTGTAGTTTCAGGCAAGGCAGGCCCGCCCCAGCTGGGAGAGAATTTTATTCCATTATAGTTATATGGATTATGGCTTGCTGTGAAGTTTATTCCTCCTGCTGCTTTTCTTCTTAGTATTTCAAAGGAGATAACAGGGGTTGGAATATCTCTGTCACAGAGTAAGGCCTTTAGATTGTTATCTGCCAGAATTTCTGCTGTTGTTTCTGCAAAACGCTCTCCCATAAATCTGGAATCATGTCCGACTATTACCTCTTTGCTGGGAGGGTTTTGGCTGTTTATATGATCTGCAATGGCTTTTGTAACAACTCTAACATTATCAAATATGAAATCTTCAGAAAGTATTCCACGCCACCCTGATGTTCCAAATGATATTTCACCCATTTCAATCCCCTCCATAGAAGTTTGAATATACTCCAAACAGGATTAAGCCTAATATAGAGATGGCTTATAGTCAAGGAATGAAATAATTCAAAAAAGATTTTGAAGTTGACAATTCTGCAATAAAATTGATAAATTATAAATCCACTTAAAAATAAGTAAAAATTGTCAGGAGGCGTTATTTTATGCAATGTCAAACGGTCCTTCCCGGCAGTGAGTGTACATTCCAAGGGACTCAGGGGTGTGTATTTTCTGGCGGTTCATGTAAGATCATTGTTGAAAATTGTGAAGGTTGCGAAAGAGTAGTTGAAAGCAAAATAGGGAAGGTATGTAGCGCATATCCTGCTCCGGAGAAGAAATGGCAGAATGGTATTTGCAATTTTGCAACCCATGTAAAGATTGATATTAAAAGTGAAGAGCAAAAGATTAATCCTCTTAAAGCTTCTAAGAAGGCAGCTGCCGGTAAAAAATAAACGCGTTCTTTATATTTATTCAGAGAGAGGGGCATTTGTCCCTCTTTTTTTGTTTATTTTTACGGCTTCGATTAAGGGTCATATGCTACGTTGCTTTCGTTGTGTACCGTTTAACCGTAGGGGCGACCATTGGCCGTCCGGTTTTTCGGGGCGCCCAGTGTGCGCCCCCTACGTGGGCTAGAGGGATTTATAATGGCGTACGAATATTTAAAATGCCCTTTTTGTGGCAGCCCTGTAAAAGATTATAAAAATCCTTTTCCAACAGTTGATATTATTATTGAGATTCAGGATAAGATACTGCTCATTGAGCGGGAAAATGAGCCTTTTGGCTGGGCATTACCGGGAGGGTTTGTGGATTATGGCGAATCTTTGGAAGATGCCGCAATAAGGGAAGCTAAAGAGGAGACTTCTCTGTCTATAAGTGAGTTAAGACTTTTGGGGTGTTATTCAGATCCTTTAAGGGATAAGCGGTGTCATACTATATCAGCAGTTTTTGTTGCTAAAGGGGAGGGGATTCCAAAGGCAGCAGATGACGCCGCAAATCTTGCTTTATTCAGTCTTGATTCCCTGCCTAAACCGCTCTGCTTTGATCATAGCAAAATAATGAAAGATTATATTTCCAAGAAAAGCAAAAACCTTATTTAAAATCAATTCGGTGGCTTGC
>Ga0123357_10013449_pt1 | contig 10628 bp, 11 predicted proteins | sample TergutEmb28metaG_FD_89873 | JGI IMG/M metagenome (GOLD analysis project Ga0123357, IMG submission 89873) | Embiratermes neotenicus P4 segment gut microbial communities from Petit-Saut dam, French Guiana - Emb289 P4 | ecosystem: Host-associated > Arthropoda: Insects > Digestive system > Gut ...
AAACCTGTGGATAAAAAAGATGATTTTTTATGGTATTGAATCATTCTGCTTATGATCATTCCCATCTACCCCAATCTGATAATTGCAATCAATATGAATCACAGCTAATTAATCCTAGTGTCCTCAAACCAGTTTCTTTGAAAACCACTAAATTACTTAATAGTAACTTACAGATTTTTTTATCAAAACATTCGAGGATTACATAACAAAACTGACGAATTACTTTTATCCTGGGACTTTAACTCCCCACAAATAATTTGTTTCTTGGAACGTCACCTTCTTAAAGAGCAAATCACCTTAGCCAGTGTATCACAGTGGCTAAGGTGCTGTGCTACAAATCTGAGGTCGCTGGTTCGATCCCAGGTTGTGTCAGTGGATTTTTCATTGACTTAAAATTCTTCCGATCGCACTATGGCCCTGGAGTCGACTCAGCGTCTAACAGAAATGAGTACCAGGAGTATTTCCTGGGGGTAAAGGCGGCAGGTGCGTAAGGCTGACAACCTACCACGATCCTGTACCGTTGTCACGAAATCTGGGAACCTTAACTTCCTGGAACCCTCTGGGCCACACCGGGCCTGTAATGGAACTGATTTTTTTTATGCCACAACAAAACAATAAAAAATTGACTCAGAGACGCGTAGTTCTGTTGCCTCCTACGAATGGCTCATGTATGATAACATATACAAAGACATGCCACGTGCTTTCAAACGTGCATACTTCATTTCCCGTATTGCCACACTTTGGGTTAAAAAAATAGTTGTCATATGGAGTGATCTGTTATTATCAAATTATGGTCACAGAATCAGTAACGGATATTACAAAACCAGCAAATTTAGATGTCCAGCATACCATTCACAGTTTGCGTTAACTCAGGTAGTACACAATTCTATTCTTTGATGTTTGTTGGACCGTGCATCATTGTGATAACTGGAGAATAAAAACCAACTAGATGCCGCTTATTATTTGATTGTACTTCTTATAGACTCAACATGTTTCGGGCATTACTATGCCCATCACCAGGAGCTCGCGACTATAATGTTGATTACCACATTGGTCGTTTCGTTCTTGGTTTGCTGTAGGTTGAAGGTTAGGTGCGGTTAGGCTGGAGTAGTGTCTGGGCTGCAGGCTAAAGCTCTAGCCTGCAACCCAGACACTACTCCAGCCTAACTGCATCTAACCTCGAATCTGCAGCAAACCGAGAACGAAACGACAAATGCGGTAATCAACATAATAGTCGCGAGCTCCTGATGATGGGCATAGTAATGCTCGAAACATGTTGAGCCTATAAGAAGTACAATAAAATAAGTGGCATCTAGTTGGTTTTTATTCTTCAGTTAACAATTCCATTCTATAGGTAGTAGTTACATCATATGTATCTTCTTTTACTGTTGTGCTTCTTATCTGACATTTTATTTTTTATAATTTTTATAACAATAATTATTTACATATTTGTATTTTTCGGCCAGTTCTATATCCCATGGTCTCATGTATGATTTTTGTGGACTAAATGAATGTAAATAAATAAATAATAAATAAACAAGTGACAAGGCTGTAGGTTGGACGACCCATAAATGATTCAATCTCCGGCAGGGGAAACAGGCTCTGCTGTTCTTCAATGTGCCGGTCTGCTCTGAATCCCAACCATCCATTACTCAACAGGTACCAAGAGGCTGTTCTGGGAGAAATCAACCGGAGGGCGAATATGAACCCTATCTCGAATTAGCGCCGAGGTTCCCAGATGGTAGAGCTACACTTTTACTCCTCTATGTGCCCTCATGGCAAGCTCCTGAATTAAAAATGGTCACGTGCACCGTTCACGATATTCAATCATCAAGCTTTAGAATTCACTGCATCTTAAAACCTACACAGAACTTAAATGATTATGAGAATAATATTTAGAATATAATGGTCATGTTCATAATGAACAGTTTTTACTAACCGAACGAAAATGTTGTTAATTAAAACCTCCAAATAAGTGGTTCCTCGCACACTTTTTATTACGTACTGACACAAGAGACTAACCAACTTTGGCTGATTATTCATCAGCTGAGCGTAGATGAACGATCACAACGATAACATTGACATACCATCCATTCCTTCGTGCTCATACTCTGTGGCCAATATCAAGGAGTTGGTTACCGCAACCGTGCAGCTCGAGCCAGGTTTCAGGATAGCCAACCTGCGAATTCTTAATACGATCAAATTCTTGTCATTTGTTGTTGTTGTAATAGAAAAGAAAAAAATTTGAAGTGTTTGTCATGTTTATTTTTTTAAAGAGTGGTAGCTCGATTATGTTCTTTTGGAAATTATTGTATGTTACATGCACATTAAGAGGTAAATCTTGATGTTAATATTTTCATCAACTTATCTTGTCAGGAACCAATCAAAACACAACACATCCAGGACGTCCAGTAGTCTGCCAGATATTAAAAATAATGGCTGCGTGGGGAGTGTGGTGTCTGGTGCTAATTAATTTATTGCATATTACGTTTGTATCTGCGGGGTGAGTAGTTATATTATTGGGTTCAGTATGTTAAATTACATGTAAGCCGTGTAAAAGAAATGTTTTAGAGCAAGCGTAGTGTTCGTACATTAACTGTCATTTTACCGGCAGCATAAAACAGGTTAACCAAATAATTCTATTTTCTGTAGTTTTGAAGTTCTTGAGAGAATCCTTGAAGGTTCACTCCATATGCGTGTCATTTTTTTGTAGCCGGGACTTCTATGCTATTTTGGGTGTACCAAGAAACGCCAATACAAATCAAATTAAAAAGGCATATCGCACTTTAGCGAAAGAACTACATCCTGATAAAAATCAAGATGACCCCGATGCATCAAGGAAGTTCCAGGACTTGGGTGCAGCGTACGAAGTCTTGTCAGACCCTGAAAAGCGAGAAACGTACGATCGGTGTGGTGAGGATTGTCTGAAGAAAGACGGCATGATGAATGGTGCTGATCCATTTGCAAGCTTCTTTGGTGATTTTGGTTTCAATTTTGGTGGAAGCTCAAATAGCCAACAGGAAACACCAAGAGGCGCAGATATCGTAATGGATCTGTATGTGACACTGGAGGAACTCTACACTGGTAATTTCGTAGAAGTGAGTGGCAGTTTTGATCAATAACCTAGACTAGTTAGGTTCCACTTGAACTTTCAACGTAAGTACACAGAATTATCCCTAATTACTGGATTATATGTAGCACTTCTAGAAGTGGCACAAGTTATTGACAGTACATTTTGAAACACACTTTCTATAGAGTGCTGTACACTTCATTCTTTTGTCATATTCATGTCAGGAATCATGATCTATTGAGTTATGGTGTGTTATTTGCATATACATTTTAGGAGAGAAAAAGTTGTTTCCCAAGCCATGATTTATGATTCCATAAGTGGGTGCACAAATCTCTGGCACGTGGTTGCCCAAGTATCTAAATTTTATGCAGTGGCACCTAATATATCCATAATAAAATTAATTATATACGTCAACACTACCTTTATTATTAATATATAAGGCTACATGTTTCGACCCATCAGTTGGTTATCTTCAGGCCTACATAGCAGACTAAGTCATTGGTGCTGTGTGCATATTGGGATCCCAGTATATTTACATTAGTAAAATACATAAAATCTGGTAAGTTTCTTTGCTAAGGACGAATGAAATATATAACACGCACTTATCTGGTTAAAATGTTTAAAATTGTTTGACATTTAACAACTAAAACAGTTCCAGTTACTATTTGGGTATCCTGTGGGAATGTGAGGTTCCAAAATATTATTATCCACCAACATAATTATGGTAATTTTTCCCTGTGCACAAAAATGTGTATCACTTCACTCACACCAAGCAGAAACCACCAGATGACCAAGTTTTGCATGTTACTCCAGAGTGTTTGATCCTCAGCTTGGAACTTTTTTATGTGATCTATAATTTGGAGATGGCTCCTAGATTTTTAAAGTTTGTTGAAGCCAGGCTTTGAACAGTTATACAGGATGTTACTTAAAGGAGAATTACCCCTCCAAGCATACCCTAGCTTTTCATGTCTCAGAACTAGATTTTATTACCATTTGTACAGTTTGACTTATGTTGCAATTATCCATTAAATAGTATGATACTCATGGCAAGTCAGAAAACCCATACAAGTCAGGTTTCCTGTGTACGTTTTGATTCCAACAACAACAACAACAACAACAGTATTTTCCCACTTCATGTTATTAGTATGAACTTGTAATAGAAATTGCAGTCAGAATTTCAAAACCTTCTGCACCAAAGAACAGGCTAAAGTAACCTTTTTTACCATTCACAGTCAGGAGATTTTAGACTTCGTTGTTGGACATGTGAATGCCAAATACTGGTTACTTCTCTTCTCTGTCTGGTGCTTTAGTCCTCCCGTCATCTAAGTCCATGTGTAGGAAGTCATTTTCAACACATCTAAACCACTTTTTCATCTTTTTGCTTTCCATCTTCTTAGAGATTTACCATCAACAGTACTTTGTACTCTACTGTCTCTTCCCATCCTTCAGTATGACCAAGCAACTCCAGTATCTAGCTGTTTATGGGAGGTATAATGCATTTGCAACCAGAGAGTTCCATTATTTTCTGATTGGTGTAAAATTGTTGTTCATTATTTATATACAGTAGAATCACTGTTGTCTGGCACACTCAGGATCAGACAGGTGCTGGATTGTCAAATATTTTGGATTATCTTTTAGATATAACAACTTCCGATGGGTTGGAAGATTCAGGGATTGAGTCTTAGTGGGGGGTGAGGTTTTCTGCACCCATCCGGACTGTCCCTGGGGCCCACCTGGCCTCCTCTATAATGCATACTGGGTCTCTTTCCCTGGAGTAAAGCAATAGGGGCATGACTTTGATGTTGCACCCCATCAAATGCTGATGTTAAAGAAAGAGTGGAGCTGTACCTCTGCTCCCTCTCTAGGCCTTTGTGGCCTGTTCTGGGTTGAACTTCAACCATACCTTGCCTACATTGACCTGAGTTCTTACTGGTATATCTTTGTTGCTGCTTCTGTATTTGGGCTGCACAACTAAATCAGCGGAGTATTCCATTAGGATATCTCTTTCAGCTGCTGGTTCTTGAAAATTTTGCAGCCAGCCCTCAGAAAATGTGTCTTGTCAGTTATTTTTACTTTGTCATAAAACCACTTAACATCTTCAATTACCATAGGCTCAGTCACAGGTTTTCGTTTAGAATGAAATGTTGTAAATCACTCATACAGCTTGTCAAATGCACCAGTTTAGGCACTTTCAATGTCACTTGAAGAAAAGCTTCACACTTTCAGTTGATGCCATTAATGACAGTAATTGGCACTGCCATTTAGTCATATCATAGATTGTTGACAATTCAGTGTTGTTTGAATCAATAATGTCTCTTCAGCTTGCACCATTTTTAAGACCGCAATTTTTTTTCAAGTTTCTGATGAATTGTTAAGGTTACTTTTTTCCTCTTGCCATTGGTAACCTGTTTACTTATTTTTGGATCTTTTAAAGCCATTGTAGTAGCTCATTGTGCTCAGTAAGGTCCAGGTAACCCAAGATAAAGTCACAGAATCAGTATGCACAATGGAGGTTGCAAATGGTGGAACTTACCATCTTGGGACTACTTTTCTCAAGTGCTGAGCTCTCAGGAGTGCTGGATTATCAGTTCCCAGATTAAAGCAATTATACTGTGTTTTGAACCACTTATTCTACATAATCTTCCTCTTGCATGTGCTTAGCTTCACCTTCTCTTTTAGTTAAGCTCTATGTATATGGTCTTTCATTCATAGACATCCTGAATAGTCATTTATAGGCAGAATGGAATGTGCCTATTTCATTTAAAATGATAATACATGATACTACCAGATCAGTTCTTCCCTCAGTATGTAAATTTTAAATGAGATTGCACAGCATTTTCCTACTTTGGAAAGGGCAGAGCATTCTACTATTTTAGGTAGAGCAAGGAATTAAACTCATGCAGTGAGAGAGAAATGTTTAATTCTGTACACTTCAAAGCTTAATTTGCCCATTACATCAAATCAGTTATGTTTTATTCTTTTACAGATCACTCATAATAAGCCAGTTATGAAGGCAGCAAAGGGCACCAGGAAGTGTAATTGCCGCCAGGAGATGGTGACAAGACACTTAGGCCCAGGTCGGTTTCAGATGATGCAGCAGTCAGTGTGTGATGAGTGTCCCAATGTAAAGTAAGTAAATTGGTTTTTAATTCAATGTTGTGAAAGGGAAAGATGATTCAGAACATATCTGCAAAACTAGGTGGAAAAAATTTCCCAGACTACATAATGAGGAACTTTGTGATCTCTATTCCTCACCATATATTATTCAGCTGATCAGATCAATAATAAGGGCATGTAACATGTATGGGAGACAGGAGAGAGCCATACAGGATTTTGGTGGTTAAACTTGAAGTAAAGAGACCACTTGGAAGATATAGGTATAGGTGAGACGATAATATTAAAATGGACCTTCAAAATGTGGGGTGGGAGTGTATGGACTGAATTGATCTGGTTCAGGATAGAGACAGGTGGCAGGCTGTTCTGAATCAGTGAAGAACCATTGGGTTCCATGAAATGCAGGGAATTTCTTGACTAGCTGATGACCAGTTAACTTCTCTGGAAGGACTCTGCTCCATGGAGTTAGTTGTTTAATTCCTTCTCTTAGGTGCAGATTTATAAGGTTGGAAGTTATCAACATGAGATTCTTTTAAAAAGTGGTATGCATGTAAAACAAGCTGACAGCTTATAGCAATGGTTCTTGAAATTTGTGTATTAGACCTGTCCGGTATAAAAAGGTAAAGTTGTCCACACCATGCCATGAAGCACAGAGGGGGAGTAGAGGGTTTTTTTTTTTTTTTACGTGTTGTTAGACGGGGGTTGGATGGTCAATGCCATGACCTGGCTGCTTTACCCCTGGTAAAGACCTGGTACCCATTGCGTAGGAGGTTGGGTGGGCCCCAGGGCCATTATGGATGGTGCGGCAAATCTCGCCCCCAACGGGGTTTGAACCCCAAACCATTCAGCCCATAAGTTTCTATACCAGCTATGCTATCTGGGTGGGCAGTATAAGCTGGTTTTAAATTGTAGTGATAGCTGGGCCAATGAACGTCCTCTGACGTGGTGTAACTTAAAGTTCAGTTGCTTCAACTTCCTCCTCAGATCTGGGGTCACATATAAGCTTGAAAATATGGTCTTCATCATGTCTGGTCTTTTGGAATTCAAAACTGTGTCCTGTTTGTAGGTTTGTAGAATGTGCATGGTCACTTAAAACAATTTACCTGTTTCATAGCTTCCAAATAACAGTTTTATTTCGTTACACCGTCTATCTAGCTGTGCAAAAATAATGACGTATTCCTAAGCACATCATCTGGAAGCAGGAGTTTTGTTATCCTAAATTGTAAACTTGACCAGACTTACCTGAAATATATAGTTGCGGTCAAAATTTTTGGCATCGTACAAACATTGATAAAAGGAATCTCATTATAAAGAGTGAACACAAAGATTACAGAAGTGTTGTAAGTAAATGTAAAAAAATATTCAGGCTGATAAAGACGGATAATAATGAGTATTCACAAATTTATGTACAAGTAATCAGATTATTTGTTAAAGATGCAAAGTTGTTCCTGTACAATGTAGAGGACATCTAGCTCATTCTGAACCTCAGTGATAGACAGAGGGGAGTGGACAGCCTCATCCCCTGGCTGCAAGCCACCGACAAAATAGCCCCTCAATACCCATTGAGTAAAACACTGGGTAGGCTCCAGAGTAGGTCTGGACATTTTGAATAAGAGAAAAATCTCTTTCCCATTCTGGATTTCGATCCGAAATTGTCCAGTCTATAGCCCAGTTGCTGTACCAACTATTCCATTTTAGCTCCTTGCTTTCTTTTAAATTCAGTTCTTATTTGGGCCTTGTAAGGGTAGGACTCTGTATCATTTATTCTGTGATTTGCTACATTCTGGCTGTGATGAAGCATGTAAAGGCAGGTAAAGGTTAAGAGTCCCAGAAGTATTATATAAAATGCATAAAATGTCATCAGGTATATTTTCAGAATTATCACAGGGTACAACATTTCACATTTATCCTGCAATCTATTAATAAATAAGGTTGTTTTCAATAGTAATTGTTTACTATCTGCAGTTTTTTTTAAGTGCTTCTTGTTTCCATTATGTACAAAGATGACAATACCTTTTTCATTATTAGGTTGGTAAATGAAGAACGCACACTAGAAATTGAAATTGAGGCTGGAATGGTTGATGGCCAGGAATCAAAGTTTGTTGCTGAAGGAGAACCCCATTTGGATGGAGAACCAGGAGATCTGGTGCTGAAAATCAAAACTATGCCTCACCCAGTGTTTGAGCGACGTGGTGATGACTTGTATACAAATGTAACAATATCACTTCAGGATGCTCTTGTTGGCTTTACAATGGACATAGACCATCTAGATGGACACAAAGTACAAGTGTCTCGTGACAAGATAACATGGCCAGGAGCTAGAATACGGAAGAAAGGAGAAGGAATGCCAAATTACCATAACAATAACCTTCAAGGTATACTGTACATCACTTTTGATGTGGAATTTCCAAAATCAGAGTTGTCTGAAGAGGATAAGAAAGGTAATTTTTGCTGTTGTTAGCTTGCAGATGTATTGCTGCCATTTATGTCAATAGTATTATGGTTATAAAGAACAAAATTGTGATTGAGTTGGGGGTGGTGGCAGGGGTGCACTAGGAAATAATGTTGCTAAAGCTGTAACACAAAATATATGAGGTCAAACAGTAAGGTTCTTGATGTTGTGGCATAATTGTTGTTTCAACCATAACACACTTATCTAGCAGCTGTGTTTTCCTTTTGTTTCATGGAGCAGTGTGCAAGTGTCAGTTTTGTAACACTAAGATACAGAATGCTTTAAACTGTTTGTAGAAATGAGAGGAATATGAGATGATAGACTTCAAGATGTGTGTGGATTTCATTTTGTGTTATATAGTCCAAGCATTAAGGTAAACACTTCGTTAGTAACTAAAATAGATTGCAGTTTATGAAAGTGTCATCATGTCATGAGCTGTAGTGAACTTAACCAGTTAGGATAAATCAGGAACATGACTGCTGGTGGTAAAGGTAAAGGTCATACCATGACATGCCTGGGTAGGCACAGTAGCTCCAATTCATTTGCAACCTGGTGGTAGGAGGAGGCAGGTGGTGAGAACCATCCTTTGTCCTCTTTACCTCTGGAGAGACCTGGTACCTCTCTGCTGATGTGCCCTGTTGAAGTTACCCAGTACTTGAGTTTAAACAAAGAGGAATATTCTACATAATCTTCCTCTTTTGGAGTCACATAGACTTCTATATTTATACAAAATATCTATTTATATTTTTGTTTATATTGTTAACATGTAATGAATTCTATGTCCACTGAAACAAATACAGTGAGACATTTCATTTCCTGTGTGATTTTGAATTTAATATTTGTCTCAGCTCATAGGATTCATTGTTAATTAATGTATAAAAATTAATTTGTTTCTGTTTTTCAGCCATAAAAAATATCTTGAATCAAAGTTCAAGCAACAAAGTTTACAATGGTCTTCGTGGGTTTTGACAACAGCAGTATGTTAAACAATAAAAGCAAGCTTGTGTCACAACAGAACATTAAGTTGTGTAATAATTGTTGACTGTTTCAAATATGGAGACTACCAGAAACAGTGTCTGCAAGACTTTGCAAGTATTATGCAAGTTTCCTGTACAATATGTGGGACAAACAAATTCTTCGCTGGCCATTCCATGTGCACAGTTGATAAAATGGAATTAAAGATTTGCACAGCAGTTCCTGATGAGATATGTAATGCTGGTATTTGTATTGCGAAATAGGAATGTTATATGTTGATTTAGTTGAGGTTTCAGGTTCTGCGGCCGTGTTAATTTCCATGTTTTTATATCCCAACACTTTCAGATGTTAACATTTGCACCAGACTTGTAACAGCAAGTGACATTCAGAACTAAGGGTGAACTAGTAATAATAATAACAATAATAATATTGTTATTATTATTAGTAGTAGTAGTAGTAGTAGTAGTAATAGTAGTAGTGATGGTGGTAGTAGTAGTAGTAGCAGTAGTAGTAAATGGTACTAGGAAAGAAACAGTGAGAAGGTCAAGGGACTGTGATTAACCAAAGTTGTCCCACATACATATTACATGACAGACAGACAGAGCCGGCAGTTTGGGGAGGAAGTGGGTACACACTACCTGGTCCCGACTATGTTGCATATGTTATTGTCTTTCCTGATGGTGTCATTATTTGTCAGTTGTACAAATTAACTCTTTCAGACCAAGCCCAAGTCACTCTGCGACTGAAAGTCACCCTTTCCAATTTAGTGTAAAGATTTTTTAGCCAACCCACCCTTGCTGACTTGCCAGAAAAACTTTTCATCAGGGCCTGAACCCACTGTCAGTGGCCCTGCCTTACAGTGAATGGTAAGGCTAGGTGGTAGTAATGTGAGATACTATTAACCCTTTCCCCTCCCTAACGCTCCAAAGCGCTCGGGATTTAAAAGTCCCCTCCCCCTCTAAACGCTCTAAAGCGTTTCTGGTATAGTACGTAAATTTAAATGTCCCGTGAAAAAAC
>Ga0123357_10013450_pt1 | contig 10628 bp, 12 predicted proteins | sample TergutEmb28metaG_FD_89873 | JGI IMG/M metagenome (GOLD analysis project Ga0123357, IMG submission 89873) | Embiratermes neotenicus P4 segment gut microbial communities from Petit-Saut dam, French Guiana - Emb289 P4 | ecosystem: Host-associated > Arthropoda: Insects > Digestive system > Gut ...
CCCATTCTGAAAACCACAAATCCCATAAGAAAAAACTGTACACAGCCCTTTTAACAAGCATACGCGTTGCGGCTGGATTCCCAGAAATGCGCATACAAAAACTATGGTCCAACACCGACTGGACACGAATATGGAAGAATTTAAGGGACTCACTAGTTTCTGATAACGCGTGATGTATGTGATTTAATTCGAAAAACGGACGACTGTACCTATAAAGATCACACCATCGACCTCCTGCCAGAGATGCACAATGGCTGATACACTGCAAAACAGATTGAGAGTGTGGCGAGTGACGAAGAATATGGCAATACACGAAATCCCGAATTGCATTGATACAGCGAATGATTCCATCCCGAATACCAGATGAATGGATACTAGTCCACAGTTTAATATATGGACCACTAAAAGGAACAACGCAATATTGTGGATGATAGCAAACGTCGTCATTTTCAGAAGCCGGCATCATGCAACCTTGACCCTACAGGATTTCATGGACTTCCTAATCCGAACGCGATGAAGCTGTTGAATCACAAGCGGGGCCGAAATCTCGTTGGCAATTACCTGTCAGTCATTGACCAAAATTAAATAGACTCTCAATCATGAAGATCATGACGGTGAACACAGTAAATTTTGAAAGATCGAAATAATATGCTTAACAGTAACACTGCTTAAACGATCCAATAGTAATCCAGTAATCGTTATTTAATAACAATGTAATATTAGGTAGAATAAAATAAATCCCGTTGGGTAGAGATTTTCCGCCCGTCCTGACCGGGTCTTGGGCCCACACAGCCTCCTGTGACTTGGTTACCGGTACTTTCCAGGGGGTAAAGTGCGGCCGGGGCGTGATTCTGACCACTAAATCCCTTCTAGTGCCGCGGTCTGAGGCAGTCCGGGCCTGTAACAGGATAACTTTGTCTTTTATTATTATATTAATTCCGTTAATTTTGCATGTTTTGTGCTTGTTTTATAATTGGCCCTGTACTGTTAAACTAGCAACTTAAAAATGGTAGATTACGACATTGAAATAGAAATGAGATTTTAAAAACAAACATGAAATGTATGCACATAATATGTCTTGTTTAAAAAAAATTTGCTTCTGAAGAACGTTTGCAATTTTTGATCAAAATCTCGTAACTACTTCGTAACTACGTTAAAATATATTGCCCAATTACAACATCGTCTTATTGTAAGTTAAAAAAAAATTATTTTCCAACATGCTACACATTCTAATTCAGTTCTTGCAGGATTTGACCCTGTCAGTAATTTCCGACTTCCCTCCAAAATTCAGGGACTATTCAACCGAATGTTTCGCAATGTACATAGAACTGGCGTAAGAAAAGTTGTGTATTATCCGTGAGTTTCTTTCAGGTGCTTATTTCTTTGAGCTCCTAAATTTACTTGAAATAATGCAGATCCTATCTAAATTTTGCACGTCGTTTTTCTCAGTACTGGCTTATTAGGACTCAAAAATAACGAAACAATCATGTGTTCAATAAAGGTGAAGCAGTCCCGTTACAGGCCTGGAGTGGCCCAAAATTAAGGTTCCCAGATTTCATGACAACGGCACAGGATATTGGTAAGTTTGTCAGCCTTATGCACCGGGCAACTTTACTATCAGGAAACTCTCCTGGTACTCATTTCTGTTAGAGGCTGAGCAGACCCCAGGGTCATAGTGCGATAGGAAGGAATATGTCAATAAAAATTCCAATGACATGATCTGGATTTTTTTATATATTAACATCCGTTTATTGCCTTATGACTACTACATTTTATTTCACTCCTTTTCACTCTCCTTCGTCCTTACCACCTTTCGCTTGCTTGTTTGCCATTCCCTCCGTACGCTCTGGTCTTGCTACCATTGTTGCTGTGTTCTTTGATCTCCAGTATCATTGTTATTCTCCTTTCCCACGTTTTGAAATGTGCGTCTCTCACTCACTTGTTCCTGTTTGTGCTGTCCGAGGGAGGTTTACATTCGTATTGTCTATAGTATCTCCAAATAGTTGCCTACTGTTTCCCATCTCTTCTTCCTCTAATAGGTCTTGCACCGCGCTCTGCGTAGGAAGTCGATATCTTCCTCTAGCGACAGTGTTCTCCGATTCTGCGTTAGGTAGTATACGAGATTCGCCAGGATCCACAGTGTCGCCAAATGTCGTTGTCGTGGCCAGAAAAGGGAACTTGGTGCCAGGAGCCAGCCAGGGAGGATGCGTCTCCGGTCCGTTCTGTGTATTGCCGCTAGCCGTATACGGGTGCATTCCCATATTTCTTCCCCTGCACCACACTCCGTGAGTCTGTGGAACGTGGTGTCTTTCTCCCCGCACATTGTGCAGTCTTCCGTTTCCAGCAAACGGATTCTGTACACTCTCGTGTTTGTGGGCAGCAGGTCGTGGATCATCGTATACCATGCTGATTTGAGTACCTCCGATTTTGGAATGCTGTGGAGGTTATTCCACACGTTTCCCCATAAGTGTTTTGGTTGAATTTGCGTTACGCGCACATCTCGTAGTGGAGTCGTCATTTTCGCCATGTTTCTCAGGGCTCTGTAAACCCGTCGCTTAAAGTGTCGGGGTGTTCCGTCCTGTGTCTTTGGTTCCAAGTAAGCCCATTCTAGGGCATATATTCTAAGGTATTTTAAGGTTCGGTGTATCCTGAGTATGTTTGGCGGGTTTCCTCCTGGTTTTCGCAGGTTCCATCGTTGGAGCCATGCTGCCGTCAGTGTTCGGTCCCTTGCCCCTTGTTCTCTCATTTTGGTGAGAAATATGGCTCGGTATTTAGCCTCTATATCTATTAGTTCGAGGCCACCTTCCTCTCTTCTGCGTTGTAGGCTGGTTAGAACGATTCGGAATATCGTTCCCTTCCTAATGAACCATACTATTGCCATTACGAGCTGTCTAACCTGCTGTTTGGAGTTGGGGAAAATTTGAGCTGTGTCATATATTGGCAACTAATTATGTGTGGACCTATTGAATGCAATGAATTAGGCTTAGATCCCGGACGTACACTTCCCTCGCCGTTGTTTTGACCTGTCCGATCATCTTCGTCCAGCTGCTCTTCCCAGATTGGCTGACCGTGTTAGAAAATTGGAAACCTAATATGGTCATTTCTGTGCAGTATGAGATGTCAATTATGTTAACTGCCGTGTTCCAGGAACCTGGCGCCATTGCTTTAGATTTCCTCATGTTCAAACTTACCCCTGTTGCCTTTTCGTATCTTCGTAGTGACTCGGTTATTGCCGGCAGTTCCGTTGGATCTGTCACCAATAAGGTAATGTCGTCTGCGTATGCCACTGTCGCTGTTCGTGTTCCTCTTCCAACTCTGATTCTGGTGAGTGTTTGGTCCAAAAGCTATAGAGGAGGGTTTAGACACAAGACGAATAGCAGCATACTCAAGGGGCAGCCTTGTCTTACCCCACCTTGTATGGGAATAGCACCCGTAGTATGTCCATTAATATGGATCGATGAATACGCTTCCTCTTACATATTATTTATTAGGGCAATCAATTTAGCACTGAATCCATATACCTCTAGAACTTTCATCAGATAGCTGTGAGAGATCCTGTCAAACGCTTCTGTGAAGTCCAGTGATGGGACACACAGCGGAGATTGTGTTTTCTCAGCGTACGCCTTGGCGTCCCGTATCGTTGCTACCGCATAAATAATGCCTCCTTCTTACACTCCTTCGTGTTGACTTGGATGTAATAGCTCCACCAGTATTGGCCGCAGACGACTTGCTCCTATACGCCCAAGAATCTTTTAATCTGTGTTCAGCAAGGTGATGGGTCTGTAGTCGGTTGGCGTTTTGGGGGTGGTCGTCTTGGGTATGCATACCACTATCATATGCTTCTGTTGTTTCCCTATCTTGCCGACACTATACATTTGGTTAAACATAAATAGCATGTCCTCCTTTATTATACTCCAATATTTCTTAAAGAATTCAATACCTATGCCATCATGCTCGGCGTTTTGTCTCCGTCCGCTATATGCACCACTGTTTGTATTACCTCTGCAGGGATGGGCATATCTAAGATGTCACCCCATTCCTCCGCCATCCTTATATGTCCTGCGTTCTTCATCTGTTCAACGCACTCGTCATACACTTGTATCGGTTCGTATTTCCGTTTCATATGTCACCTTGTGGTCGTTTGCAGGATTCCGTTCTCGTCCCGGATGTCGAGGATCATTCGAGCCTCTCGCCGTTTCCGTGTCTGTATTAGATGGAATAGTGACAGATGCTCTCCCTGAAATATTGTTGGGTCTCTTGCATCTATGGTTATTACCTGCAGCTGTTTGTTGTGCAGCCTAATTATTTTAGCCTTCAAACGGTCCAACCTGCTCAACTTTTCCCCTTGGTTCGGTCGTTTCTTGCAATATGTCATAAATGCAGTTATAGTAAAAGTTTTCCATCATTGTGTCGTTTTATGCCCTCTCTTTCCCTTCCGTCATGAATATATATTGGATTTTCTTTTTGACATATTGTCCCCACCACGTCACGCTGTTTGGATATCTCTTCCTCTGATGTTTCCATTTCGCCCATTCTTGTTGTAGTTTGTTCTTAAACAGTGTGTCCTCCAGAATCTCTGCATTCATTTTCAATCGTCCCCGCCCTTGTTGTAGCTGTGGTGCTTTGAGAGTTACACGCAGGCATACTGCCGGGTGATCTTTGAATGCTGCCATCACTGTTTCCACACCAATTTTACGGTTTCGTAGGTCCGGCGAGAAATAGAGGCGGTCTAGTCTTGCCGTTCCGTGTGGAGTGTAGTGTGTGTTTATGGCCCTGGGTTGGGTCGGTGTCCACACGTCTGTTAGTTTGAGACCATGCACTAGTTTGTCGAGCGCTTTACTGTAATTCATGTTACCTGTAGAGTCCGCCTGCGACAGTATGCAGTTGAAATCGCCCCCAACCTCTCATTGTGGGGGGAAGTGACTTCAGCAGGTAAACTAGCTCCACCTTATAGAAGTCTTCTCGTTCCTGCTTGTTCGCTGTACCAGATGGTGCGTATAGATTTACTAGCCAGATTTCTTGGTAGCATGCCGCCATCCCGCGACTTGATGGTAATCGCATTATGTTCGTTATTGAAATTTGTTATTTTGTTAAAATCGCTGTTCCTCGTTTGGTTACGTCAATAAAGAAGTGTGTTTTATATCCCCGTATCGATTCAAAGTCCGTGTGCGTTACCTCTTGTAGTAAGATAATGTCTATTTCTTGTTTCTGCATAAATTCGTTTAACATTCCCATTATCCCCTCTGCCGGGACACCATTTATATTAAGTGTCGCCACTTTAAAAATCCCCGCCATCTAGGTATTGGTTATCAGGGCGATACGGGTATCTAAACTTTCCCCACTACACTCCGCACTCTACTTCTGCTCCTCTTGCGTGGTGACGATTCTCTTCTCTCCGATTTCAGTGTTTTGGACGTTTGGGCCCTGTGGGTTTTACTTCAAACAAGTCCTCTTCGTCAGTGGGGGCTATGGGGTCCCCTATTCTACATATCTCCATTACAACCACTTCCTCCCCACCTCCCCTTTCCATCCACGTCAGACTGGTTGTCCTCATGTTTTACATGCTGTTGTGTAATTGTGTTTTCTGTCTTGTTCGTTTTTTTGTCTTGATATAGGGTGTCTGCTGTGAGGTATGTTCGTCAATTGGCTGCGTTTCCTCACTACGCGATGCTTCTACGTCGTGCCTTCCGCTATCTCCATCATCCTCGGTTTTGTTTCCATAGTCTGTGTCTTTGTTTACGCTTTTGTCTGTGTCCCTTATTCTTTCACTGTTAAGGTCCTGTTTACTTCTCGCTCTGTCTCTGTCAGCAAGGGTTGTCACCTGCACGTCTTCCACTCCAGTTTCTCTTTTTCCGTTCTGGTTATTATTTGCCTCATTGCTGACTATCTTCTTTTCATTTCTTCCGCCCTGTTCGTTTTGAGGTTTTTGTGGTCGCTTTTTGTCCTGGTTTCTGTCTGGGGATTTGTGTCTCTTAATATTAAAGTCGCCTTTAGGGGTGTTGTTCGTGGGGGTTACGCTAGTATTTTCCTTCTCCTGTGTTGCGTTGCTGACTATTTCTGCCCCATGTTTACTAGTCTGTGCTATGCTTGGTGGTTATATGCGTCTTCCTCGTGGGCAATCCTGTCTTTGGTGTCCCGTTTCGTTACATTTATAACACGTTTACGGTTGGCCGTCGTATGATATTGACGCGTCATTACCCGTAATTGCCATGTGTGATGGCAGGTGCATCTTAAGCCTCATTTCTGCAATTAGTATTCCGTTATGTAATTTATACCTATAGACCGGGGCCCACGTCTCCTGCCGTATGGTCTTCTCTACCCCGTATTTCGACAGACTAGTTCTAAAGTCATATTCGTTGGTTTCTACTGGCAGATTAACTATCCTAAACTTTTTGACACCCAGTCCCGCTATTTCTATCGTTACCTGTGTTATCTCCCCGGTTTCATGCTTGTATTCCTTTTGTCCTCCGGTGGCTCGTATTATTTTACTCATGCTTTGCTCCTCGGTGAATTTAATGTAGACGTGTCTCTTGAACCCATCTATCTGAATAATGCGTATGTCGTCCTCAGGTATCTGCAGGCATTCATATATCCATTCGTGAATTTGAAAGGCGTTGATCCTTTGGCTTCGTGGGTCGAAGCAGCAGACTATGGTCTTGTTCCTTTCTCCCATTTGCACTTGTTTACCATCTCTGCACTGTAAGTGAAGGCTACACAAACGTACTCTTACACTCCGCTCTCACCGCTCACTGAAACTCACTCACTACTCCTTTCTCTACACCCCGCTATACACGTCGGCATAACTCCACTGCTTAAAGCAGATTCAATCGAGCCAGAGACCTTTCGATTTGTAGCACAGCACCTTAACCACTCTGCTACCGCGGCGTCCATGTCTCCAAAAGGAAGGCATTTATACCAAACGTTGTGAGAATCGATCGAAAGTTGCATAAACTAGGTAAGGTACAAAGACCGAAAGTAGTAAAGAGCCGCCAAATAAATGTACCAGGCGGAAAAATGGTATCAGAAAGGCAGGGCAGCTAAATATAGACGAAATTAGTAAAAAAAAAAGGAAGGTGCTGCTTTGTACGAGCACTGAGCTTCTGTACAGGCCGTACGGTGCACAGGGTGAGTAGAGGTAGAGCTCTACTCTTTCTTGACCTCGGCACTAGAAAGCGTGAGGTGTCAGCATGACACCCCGGCTGCTCTTTACCCCCACGAAAGAGTCGGTATTCATTGTACAGGAGACTGGGTGGGCCCCAGGTTCGGACTGCAAAAATGCGGAATATCTCGCCTAATCGGGATTTTTTTGTATAAACTATGACTTTATTATCCTAAGTACAATTTTTACAATGTTTGGTGTATACTCATGTGCTGACAACCCTTGACCTATCATGAGCATTACAAAACCGTGACAGCTAATTTTTTGGTTCTTCGCTTGTAGTTTGTAATGGCTTGCTCGTCATTTCGTGGTGGTGCACCTCAGCTCCTTCACCTTCTGTCTGCTCTATCGTTGTGGTTTTCATCTTCACGTTCCGACCGATATCCGTCGTCCCCTGAGGCTCTGGATCTACATTCTTGTCCGTTTGGGGTCTACCTGGTAGTTTGGGTGTCGCCTCCCGCGTGTGTGCCCATATTGATACTTCCATGTAATGTTATGTTCCTCAAAGCAGTCTGTTTCCCCGCTTTGTGACGCGTGGCTCTACTTGGTTGGTTAAATCATTCGCGTTGCCGACCAGTGTCTCCAACTTCTTACCTGCTTCGACCTTGATGCCTCCTGACTAGTATGATGTTTCAATGACAGAAAGTATGCTACGAGCTTGTGTCGGTACTTTTGCATGTAGACTTTCCTTTTTGCCCGCCTCACAAAATCCATCAGGTCTTGTGGTTTTGTATATATGCTATATCTTTTATGTATTCGCGTATGTATCCCAACGCCGCCGGGACTTGTCCAAAATAGGGGGGAGTGTTGGATTTCTGTCGAGATGTTCCACTTCTTAAGCCAGTCTGCTTTGGGAGTTCCTTCACGCTGCCCTTGTGCCCGTAGGCGTAGTACGAATAGAGCTCTACTCTTTGCCCATATGTTAACTAGGTTCCAACCCCCCTCGCACACACTACGCTGGAGGGTGGTTAGGGGCACCCGGAGGGTTTCGATCCCCGGACCGTCCAGCCCGTAGTCAGTCGCTACCCTTCTCACTATTAGGTAAAAGAGTCCGCAGTACAGAAGATAAAACCTTTATGTGTGTACTTTCTGATTCGAACCTGCTTTCTGTGAGCCAGGAAATTACGTAACAGGTTATAAGTTCAGACGGATATTAGCCGGCTGCGTACTTGCATATTCGTGACGATAACCTTCCTGATTACAGCGCACGAATGATCAGGGTGTTCCACGTGTGCACAATTGAACTTTGCTGCAACTCGCCTAATGTCGCCAGAGCACAGTAACCGCTATTTTGAACCTACTGGCTTAGAACTTCAATAAAATTCTGGCGTGTTGATTCCAGCGTGCGAGGCAGAACAAGAACCAGATATCCAGCGCCATGTTTGCTCTAGTAGGAATGAATGACGAGCTTCGCATATTACTTTACTAATATCGACTCTACAAGCAGATGAACGATCAACTTTACCCCCTTGATGCATTATGCCCATGGAATCCGCCCCGTGTATTTAACCATTAAGCTGCATAATCTCCGGTGAAAAATTTTGAATACGAGTATACAGAGCTTTGTCTCACCCAGTGGTTGAGCCCTGATTTCTCCCATAATCCGCCCTTAGACTAGTCGGTATATTGGATGGGGTATTAATGTTCGTATTGTAAGACATGTCAGCCAGCGGAGGGTGGAAACTGAACAAAAATATCGTATTATACGCTCGATGAGTGTCTGATCAGTGTGACGGATTGGTTTCCAATAACGCTGGCCCATCAGTACGACACCTTATTTTAAGGCGCTTTTGCGAAACTGCGAATAGCGATTATTAAATCTGTCATGTCCGTCCGTCCGTCCGTACGAACGAACGGAATAACTCGACTACCGCTTGAATTAATTTCATGACATTTGATATTTTTGTATTATTTCGAAAATCTTTTGATAAAAATTCAATTTTCACTTAAATTTGGCAAAAATGACGGGCACTTTACATGATAATGTATGTAAATTTGTGGCTATTTATGCTGGATTGTTTTTAGAATGAGACATGTTTTATGCGGATTTCTATAGCAAATCACATGCAATGGCTGTTTCAGAAAATTATGCCTTTTGTGAGAAAATATGGAAAAATATGGCAGTGCCTGGCAGACGACAGATGACAATATAATAAGACGCATGCGCACTGCAAGCTGGAAATCTAAAGTGTTGTGTAACGCGACTGGCCGAGAACTGGCTGGACACCAGTTGGCCACGACGTGGGCCAAAGTACTCGGACATTGTTGTCAGATGACTACTGAAGTTGATTTGTTGGAAGTTGTTGCTATAAGAATGTTTACAGTTGAGTCTAGTTGAGGTACAGTTGAAATGATAGTCCAGGCAAGTGATGATATTATTAAAGTGGTGCCAAAAATGAAGACTCGCTCCAGTGACCTCTGTTCCTGAGCTGACTGAAGGCAGTCTTGGTTTTACATTGATACAATAGTATTTATACAGATTTTCTTGGGCGTTGGTCGGGGTGGAGTCTCAACCTTGCGACTTCTAACCTTAATCTTTGATTGACTGTTAATGGCGTTATGCCTACTTCCTTATATGGCCACAACGTTTCCGATTTGCTATTAATTGCAGCTTCTTGACCATCACTTTTGAAACGGGACTTCTGAGAAACATGTCACAAGATGACAGTAGTCCCTCCACAACGCCTCTCAATTATTACTCTAACTGGAAGCTTATCCGTCCTTTAACAACATAGAAATAGAAAACAAGCAGCAAACCTTACCAGACAAAACTAACCAGTATTTCAGCGTGCGAGATCATTTGTTAACACACCCACTCCCACGGAACAGCAACAAAGACGTACTCCGACGTCACCAGTAAATATACAGTATCCCATAGCTCCAGAAACAACCAGACGATAGCGGGACTCATATTTGCAAATGGTGAACAGCAATACGACTTTAAGAATTTTACATATTTTAACTTTTTAGACACAATTTATATCATAATTTTACGAGACAATTTGTCCAATTTTATATATCCCACTCCTGTCAACACAATTTGCACGGCACGCCCTTGGAGACAAACGATTTAATTTGATGTATTCCATGGATGTAAACACGATGGGATCCCAAAGTGTGCGTAGCATCTTGTGACAAAATTGACAAAATAGGCCTGAGGATGACTACGTCAAGAGTAATGCACCTCAGCAGCGTTACCATGATAAAAACCGAATTAAACACGTACATTGTAATTAATCAATTCACTGTAATTAGGCAAGTACATATGAATGGTACCCACTGATAAATGGTAAAATGGACATGACGTACTATTAATTAATTTTAGTTAAATCACTGTATTTAGGTTAGCAAATAAGAGCAGTAACCATTGACATATCGAAAATTGGCACGACATTTTACTAATGATAAATCCACCTATAAAACGGGACCATGGTGCCCTTTGGTATAGCAAGATCCTAACCCCCCCCCC
>Ga0123357_10013451_pt1 | contig 10627 bp, 18 predicted proteins | sample TergutEmb28metaG_FD_89873 | JGI IMG/M metagenome (GOLD analysis project Ga0123357, IMG submission 89873) | Embiratermes neotenicus P4 segment gut microbial communities from Petit-Saut dam, French Guiana - Emb289 P4 | ecosystem: Host-associated > Arthropoda: Insects > Digestive system > Gut ...
CCGTCTTCGTCTATAAAAGATGTAGTAATAACGGGCTTTTCAATCATACTAATAATACACCCTCCAATTTTCTATATAACTCTGTTAACCCTATTCTATATATCTGTAATTCTTATTTATTAATTATTTAGAGTATAACTCGACTATAAGATGTTCCTGGAACGGGAAATCAACGTCTTCTCTTGTCGGAAGCGCGGAAACTTTCACCGATATATCGTTCTTATCCAGATCAAGCCATCTTACGGTCTGCTTATTGCTCAGATTCTCTATGAGCTCCTTGATTTTCGGAAGCGAGCGGCTTCTTTCACTCAGACTTACCACGTCGTTCAGTTTAATCATCATAGACGGTATATTTGCTTTTTTGCCGTTTAACTTAAAATGCCCGTGAGTCACAAGCTGTCTTGCTTCTTTTCTGCTTTCAGCCATTCCCATTTTATAAACCACGTTGTCTATTCTGCGTTCAAGCAAAACAAGAAGATTGACGCCTGCCATGCCGTCCTGTTTTTCCGCTTTTCTGAAAGTATTTTCGAATTGCGTCTCGTGAACTCCGTAAATTCTCTTTGCCTTCTGCTTTTCCCGCAGCTGAGTTCCATATCCTTTTAATTTCTTCGCGTTTGCGCCGTGCTGACCCGGAGCCATAGATTTGGCCCTTCTTCCTATTGCGCATTTATCCGTGTAGCATCTTTCGCCTTTGAGAAAAAGTCTTTCGCTTTCTCTGCGGCAAAGCCTGCATACCGGTCCTGTATATCTTGACATATTTGGATTACACCTCCTATTTTATTAATATATTATATACGTCTGCGTTTGGGCGGTCTGCACCCGTTATGCGGTATCGGCGTCACGTCTTTGATTAATATAACTTCAAGACCTGCCGACTGAAGGGAACGTATCGCAGACTCTCTTCCCTGTCCCGGACCTTTTACAAACACTTCAACTGTTTTAAGCCCGTGTTCCATTGCCGCTTTAGCCGCAGCCTCGGCTGCCGTCTGCGCTGCGAACGGAGTTGATTTTCTCGAGCCTTTAAAGCCCATTTCCCCACCGGACGCCCAGGATAATACATTGCCGTTTACGTCGCTTATTGTCACTATCGTGTTGTTGAACGTAGATCTGATATGCGCCGCGCCTTTTTCTATATTTTTACGTTCACGGCGTCTTTTTACCACCGTTTTTTTGGCTGATGACTGTTGTTTTGCCATTGTGCGCTAATCACTCCTTCTTGCATTATTTCTTCTTGTTGGCTATTGTTTTAGCCGGACCTTTTCTCGTTCTCGCATTTGTCTGGGTTCTCTGACCTCTTACGGGAAGTCCTTTTCTGTGCCTTACTCCCCTGTAACAGCCTATTTCCACCAATCTCTTAATATCCATTGCGACGTTTCTTCTCAAATCGCCCTCGACCGAATAACTTCTGTCGATAAGCTCCCTGATTTTCGCAACGTCGTCTTCCGACAAGTCCTTAACTCTCGTGTCGGGGCTTATCCCCGTTTCAGCGAGTATTTTATTTGAGCTCGTTCTGCCTATTCCAAAGATATAAGTCAGACCGATTTCAACTCTTTTTTCTCTCGGTATATCGACACCGGCGATACGCGCCATAAATTTTACGCTCCTCTCTTTGTTTTATTATTTTTTATTCCCGCAGTGTTTGCAGACTTTAAAATTGCTTTCCCCTTCGACTTTTGTCCAGAGAAGTTTAACTCCGGTTCTTTTGCATGACGGGCAGGTTCCGCGCCAAACGTTAGGATAAGTTTTCTTGACGTAAATGCCCCTGTATGGTTTCGTTGCCATGAAAAATCCGCCGCCTCCTTTCTATTTATTCATTACGGATTAGAGCCGCCTCTTGTACCCTGTCTTTGTTTGTGTTTTGGATTTTCACAAATGACCATTACTTTGTTGTGTCTTCTTATTACTTTGCATTTTTCGCATATCGGTTTAACCGACGGTCTTACTTTCATTTAGATCACTCTCTTTCTATCTTGCTCTCCAGGTTATTCTGCCTTTGTCCAGATCATAAATCGAAACTTCGACTGTCACCTTGTCTCCCGGCAGAATTTTAATATAATTCATTCTTAGTTTACCTGATATGTGCGCGGTTACAATATGATCGTTCGGCAGTTTTACTTTAAAAACGGCATCCGGCAGTGCTTCTGTAACAACTCCCTCAAATTCTATAACATCTTCTTTCGGCAGAACAACTCCCCCTTTTTAAGTTTAATTAAAATAATTTAGCTTATAAGAGTAGGGCGCGCCGGGTCGGCGCGCCGGGTCGGCGCGCCCTACTCTCAAAACATTTATTATACCATAAATTTATTTCAAATTGTTAATTTTTATTGAATTTTTTATATATTCGGCTATAATATTTTTTATGATTAGATTTGTAAACTTACCGTCTTTCAAATCTTTCAATTTAAAATCGCCTGCGGCTGCCGGTTTTATGTGCCTGACCTTTTTTTTCTTCGGAAAATCAACTCTCCTTGAGCGTCCATTCGCGATTAAGACGTAATCTTTATCCAAAATACCTACAACCACAAACAGCCTGTTTTCGTCCCTGCCCGCCGAAGCAAGCACTATATCCCCGATTTTATACGGATTGCCGTCCGCGTCTGTATTTATATTATTGGCAATATCCATCGAAGTATTATTTAATTTTTTATTTCCGGTCTTTTTAACCATAAAGAATAATCCCCAAAAATAAATAATTTATATAAGAGTAAGCAATTCGCAGCCGCCTTTTTTTATTAAAACAGTGTGTTCGTAATGCGCAGACAAACTGCCGTCCGAAGTCTTTACAGTCCATTTGTCTCCCTGAATTTTCACTTCGCAACTTCCCGCGTTTACCATAGGCTCAACCGCAATCACCATATTTTCGCTCAACCGCTGACCTTTGCCTTTGCCGGGTTCAACAAAATGCGGAATTTCCGGCTTTTCGTGCAGATCTTTCCCGACGCCGTGTCCCACGTATTCGCGTACGATAGAAAATCCGCTGCTCTCGACATAATTCTGAATAGCCGCGCTTATATCGCCTATTCTGTATCCAGCCGACGCGAACTTTATCCCCTCGTAAAAACCGCGCTCCACAGTCTCAATCAGCTTTTTTTTCTTTGGATCCATATTGGCTTTATTCCCGCAGTAAAACGTGTTCGCGCAGTCTCCGTGATAACCGTTGAATCTTGCCCCGACGTCAATCTTGACTATATCGCCGTCTTTTATTATTTTTTCTTCGCTTGGAATCCCGTGGATAACCTCGTCGTTGACACTTATACAGGCGTTTGCGGGGTATTTTCTGCCGTCTCCGGGATCGTATCCGAAAAACGAAGGAAAAGCTCCGCGGCTTTCAATATATTTTCTTATATGCGCATCGAGTTTTTTCGTCGACATTCCGGGAACAATTATTTCTCCGGCAGTCTTTAAAGCTCCCGCCGCAATCTCGCCGGCTCTGCGCATTATTTCAATTTCCCGCGCCGATTTTATATTTATCATCTTAAATCAAGACCTAACTGTTTTTAAAATTTTTAATAACCTCAAAAGTCAAATTTGTCGTATCGGCAACTTCTTCCTGACCTATGACAGTTTTTAATATGCCTTTTTTTGCGTAGAAATCTTTGAGGGGCTTTGTCTGTTCGTGATAAGTTTGCAATCTGCTTAAAACGACTTCGGGTTTGTCGTCGTTTCTGACAATCAGTTTGCCTTTGCCGCACTTATCGCACATATCACCCTTTTTCGACGGCTTATATACAACATGATACGATGCTCCGCAATCGGGGCATACTCTTCTCCCGCTCATACGCTCAATAATTTTTTCGTCCGGCACGTCTATATCAATAACCAAATCTATGACGACTCCGGATTTTTCGAGATATTCAGCCTGCGGTACGGTTCTTGGAAATCCGTCTAAAATAAATCCGTTTTTGCAGTCCGGCTTCACAAGCCTCTCTTTTATTATGCTTATTACAACGTCGTCCGGCACAAGCGCGCCTTTGTCCATATATTCTTTGGCTTTCAAGCCCATGACCGTCTTATCCGCGACCGCTTCGCGCAGCATCACTCCCGTCGATATGCTCGGGATATTCAGTTCTGTGCTGACATTGTCAGCCTGCGTGCCTTTGCCCGCTCCCGGCGCGCCGAGAAAAATAATGTTCATATAACTCACCCGTATCCTTTATTATTCCAGGAATCCTTTGTAATGCCTCATAGTCATCTGAGCTTCGATTTCTCTTGTCGTCTCTATAGCGACGCCGACAACGATGAGCAGCGAAGAACCGCCGAATGCTATCGCGCCTAACCCTAAGCTGAACATTGTCGCAAAAGCGTTTGCTATAAGCGGGGTAACGGCTACAACGCCTAAGAATATACCGCCTATAAGCACAATTTTATTCAATATCTTGGTTATATACTGCGTCGTCGGCAAACCGGGTCTGATACCTGGAATAAACCCGCCGTTTTTCTTTAAGTTATTTGAAACTTCTATCGGGTTAAACGAAATCGCAATATAGAAATACGAGAACGCGATTATCAACGCAAACTCTATTATTATATATACCGGGCTCGACGTCTTGAATATGCCGTATATAACGCCCAGAACGCCGGTAGGAGTCGTATTTCCTCCGCTGATAAATCTTATTATCGTCGCAGGTATAGAAACCATCGACGACGCGAAAATTATCGGCATAACCCCTGACATATTGACTTTAATCGGCAGATATGTGTTCTGCCCGCCGTACATTTTGCGTCCGACCATTCTCTTTGAATACTGAACCGGGATTCTTCTCTCCGAATACGACATAAAAACGACAAACGCGACTATAACCAACGCCACTGCTATTATAACGACGGTCTTGAATAACTGGAACAACACGCTGGCCGCCGTACCGTTGCCGGTAATTATATCTATCATATCTTTTACCATGCCTGAGAACCACACCGGCAGTCTTGATATGATGTTGGCAAAAAGAATCAGGGATATTCCGTTCCCTATTCCGTTTTCGTTGATTTTTTCGCCGAGCCACATGATAAGAGCGGAACCCGCGCTGTAACATACTACTATTACAAGTCCTGCAAAAAAGCTTCTGTTTGTGACGACTCCGTATCCGCGGCATGTCATATAATATCCGTAACCTGTGATTATTCCCAATACAACAGTGACATATCTTGTAATCTGCGTGATTTTCTTCCTTCCGTCGTCTCCGCTTTTCTGCAATTTTTCAAGAGCCGGTATTGCTATAGTCAATAACTGCATAACGATTGACGCTGTGATATACGGCGTAATTGACAAAGCGAACAGCGTCGCTTTAGAAAAAGCGTCGCCGGACAGAATATTCAGATACCCGAATATTGTGTCGCCCTGACTCGAAAACAACTGCTGCCAAATCGCAGTATCTATAAACGGAACCGGAATATTTGCGCCAAGTCTGTACAACACTATAATTATCATAGTATATATAAGTTTCATCCGCAGTTCCGGCACTTTAATGGCGTTCCTAAAAACCTGTATAATATTCAGCATAATCAGACCACCTCTGCCTTTCCTCCGAGAGACTCTATTTTTTCTTTAGCGTTTTCGGAAAAAACAGACGCTTTAACTGTCAGCTTTTTTGTGAAATTTCCGGAAGCTAAAACTTTCAGTCCGCACAGTTTCTTTTTTATTATGCCGGATTCGATCAATTTTTCTATAGTAATTTCATCCCCGTCGTTAAATCTTTCGAGGGTTTTCAGGTTTATTATAGCGTAATCTTTTCTGAACGGAGCGTTTTTAAATCCGCGCTTAGGCAGTCTCATAAATAACGGCATCTGACCGCCCTCAAATCCGGGGCGAACGCCGCCGCCTGACCGAGCGTTTTGTCCTTTATGACCTTTGCCTGCCGTTTTGCCGTTTCCGGACCCAAGCCCTCTGCCTTTTCTGAATCTGTTTTTAACTGAACCGGGTGCGGGCGATAATTCATGGAGCTTCATCTTTTTTCCTCCTTTTTGTATTTTTTATATTCTTACTTTATGTCTTTTTCTAAATATTATCTCTCTGTCGTCACTAAATGAGAAATAACCCTTAATTTTCCGTCGAGAACGGGTCCTTCTTCATGCTCGGCTGCATCGCCTATTTTTCTCAGTCCCAAAGAATTTGCCGTTTTTATCTGCTTATCGCTTCTTCCGATAAGACTTTTAGTAAGTTTTATTTTAATTTTTGCCATAAATAAACTCCCTTTATGCGGGAGAACACTGTTCTCCTCTACAACTTTATGCCTTATCTTCTATCTTACTATATCCGAAACCGCTTTGCCTCTCATTCTCGCGACTTCGTCGGCTGTGCGCAGACTGCGCAGACCCTCGAAAGTGGCTTTTACGACGTTTGTAGGATTGTTGGAACGCAGACATTTCGTTCTTATATCCTTTACTCCCGCCATATCTAAAACAGCTCTCACCGCGCCTCCGGCAATAACTCCGGTTCCCTCTGCCGCAGGTTTCAATAGAACTCTTCCGGCTCCGTACATTCCTGTAACTTCATGAGGTATCGTCGTTCCTTTGAGCGACACTTTTATTATATTTTTTCTTGCGTCTTCAATCGCTTTTTTTATCGCGTCGGGAATTTCAGCCGCTTTTCCCAATCCGTAGCCGACGTGTCCGTTTGCGTCCCCGACGACCATCAAAGCCGTAAAACGTCTGATACGTCCGCCCTTGACCGTTTTTGAGACGCTCTTCGTAGATACCAACTGTTCTTTCAAGTCAAGCGTTGCAACATCAATTTTCTCTGCCATGTTTACTCCCTTTCGTAAAATTTTATTTTATTCTCTCAATTTGTAATTCTCATTGTTAATTGTTATTTATTAATTAAAATTCAAGTCCGCCCTCTCTTGCGCCTTCAGCAAGTTCTTTTACGCGTCCGTGATACTGATAACCACCCCTGTCGAAAACTACGTGTTTTATATTCGCGTCAGCGGCTTTTTTCGCTATAACTGTTCCGACTTTCTTCGCGATGTCTTTTTTAGTCCCGCTGTCGTCGAACCCTTTTTCTATATTCGACGCGGAGACGAGGGTTCTTCCGTTTACATCGTCGATTATCTGAGCGTATATATTTGAGTTCGAACGGAATACATTTAAACGCGGCACTTCGGGAGTGCCTGAAATTTTGCCTCTCATTCTTGTATGACGTTTTATTCTTGCGTCATTTGAAGAAGACCTTTTTATCATAATACTATTTTCCTCTCAATCAATCTATGCAAATACGCAAGATTTATTTTATCTACGTATCCGACTTGATTCTAACTGTTAATTATTTCTTGCCTGCTTTGCCTGCTTTGCGCCTGATGTGCTCGTTGGAATATCTGATTCCCCTGCCGCTCGGATACGGGTCTTTTTTGAGCAGACGCAGGTTTCTTATCTCTGCCGCAACCTGCCCGACTCTCTGCTTATCTGCCCCGGATACCACGAGCTTTGCCGTATTCGGAGTGTTGCTCTGCGGAACCTCGATAGTGATCCCCGGAGCTTCCTCGATAGTGATCGGATGCGAATATCCTAAGTTTAATGTGACTGTTTTACCTTGTTTCTGCGCTCTGTAACCTACTCCGACCACGTCGAGTTCTTTTTTGAATCCTTCAGTAACTCCCACAACCATATTGTTTAATATAGCGCGGGTGAGTCCGTGAAGCGCCTTATGCTCTTTTTCATCCGACGAACGTTCAATTAAAACTCTGCCGCTATCCAGTTTTATAGTCATATCTCTGTGCATTACTTGATTCAGCGTACCTTTCGGTCCTTTGACCGTCACGCTGCTGCCGCCATCTGTATTTTCCACATCAACTGTCACGCCCTTTGGTATAACAATGGGCATTTTTCCGATTCTCGACATACTTTATTTTCCTCCGGTTTATATATTACTTAATTATAAAAATTACCAGACAAAGGCGAGAATTTCACCGCCTACATTCTCTTTCTTAGCTCTTTTGCCCGTCATTATTCCTTTAGACGTTGAAACTATGGCAATTCCGAGTCCCCTTAAAACCGACGGCATATCCTCGCATGTCGAATACTTGCGGAGACCGGGTTTCGACACTCTGCGTATGCCCTGAATAATTCTCTGCTTGCCCGGAGCGTACTTAAGCGTTATTCTTATAACGCCCTGCTTTCCGTCCTCTATTATCTGATAACTTTTTACATATCCCTCTTCGACCAAAATATCTGCGATTGCCTTTTTTATTTTGGAGGCGGGTATATCCACTGTTTCATGCTTCGCCGTATTAGCGTTTCTTACGCGGGTCAGCATATCTGCAATTGCATCTGTTATCTGCATTACTTACTTATCCTCCTTTTTGCCTCTATATTCTAATTGTTAATTATTAATTATTAATTTTTAATTGGGTTCTACCAGCTTGCTTTTTTTATTCCGGGAATCTGCCCTTTATAAGCAAGTTCCCTGAAACAAATGCGGCATACTCCGTATTTTCTCATATAGGCGTGGGGCCTTCCGCAGATATTGCATCTGTTATACTCTCTTGTCGAAAACTTTTGCGGTCTCTGTTGTTTCAAAATCATCGATTTTTTTGCCAAGCCAACTCCTCCTGTTCTTTTAAATTTTATTTATATAAATATCCGCAAATTATAAATTATTCTTTCGCAAACGGCGCGCCCATATATGTCAGAAGTTCCCGCGCCTCTTCGTCTGTCTTTGCCGTCGTGACTATAACAACATCCATTCCTCTGATTTTGTCTATCTTATCGTAATCTATTTCAGGAAAGATAAGCTGTTCTTTTATTCCCAGCGCATAATTTCCCCTGCCGTCAAATGCGTTCGCGCTTACGCCTTTAAAGTCGCGCACTCTTGGCAGAGCCAAATTAAACAGCCTGTCCAAAAACTCGTACATTCTGTCGCCTCTCAGCGTGACTTTAACGCCGATTTTAACGCCGGCTCTCAGTTTGAAATTCGCAACGGATTTTTTCGCCGTCGTCGGAACCGCTTTCTGACCGGTTATAGTAGTTACGTCGTTTATTACGGCGTCTATAACTTTTGAATTGTCTTTCGCTTCGCCGCACCCGACGTTTACGATAATTTTATCTATTTTGGGTATCTGCATTACGGATTTATAACTGAATTTTTTCATAAGTTCGGGAGCAATCGTTGATTTATACTGCTCTCTCAGTCGTGAAGCCATTATTTTTACTCCTTTCTGATTTTCTGTTTTTTATCTTCTGCCTTCATTATATCTCTATTATATTTCTTCGCCGCAGCTGGCGCAAATTCTGATATGTTTCTTATCGTCCGTAATTCTGTGCCGTATTCTGACGCCTTTGCTGCATCTCGAACAGTAAGGCATGACTTTGCTCGCGTATATCGCGCCCTCTGTTTTTATAATTCCGCCCTGCTGTCCGCGCCGTCTGGGCTTGACGTGCTTGGAAACAACATTTACGCCGTGGACAAGCAGTTTGCCTTCTTTTGGCGAAACGGCGATTACTTTGCCTCTCTTGCCTTTATCGTCGCCTGAAATGACTATAACTTCGTCGTTTCTTCTGACATGCGAATAACCGATGCGCTTGTCGACACTTTTATATATTCCCATTTATTTACGAAACCTCCTGTCTTAATTATATCATAATTATAATACTTCAGGGGCAAGCGACAATATTTTTAAATAATCTTTTTCCCTGAGTTCCCTTGCCACCGGACCGAAAATACGCGTTCCGCGCGGGTTCTGATATATCGGTTTCCCGCTCGGGCTTTTTTCGTCCCTTAGAATCACCGCGGCATTTTCGTCGAATTTTATATACGAACCGTCAGCGCGTCTCATTCCGCTCACGCTCCGGACTATTACCGCTTTTACAACATCGCCTTTTTTTACAATGCCGCCGGGCGTAGCCTTTTTCACCGAAGCGACTATAACGTCCCCTATATTGGCGTATCTTCTCTCCGTGCCTCCGAGGACTCTGATACACATGAGTTCTTTTGCGCCCGTATTGTCGGCAACTTTCATGAAGGACTGCTGTTGAATCATATTAATATCCCTCCTTCTTATATAATCAATTTCTGCTTGTTCCGTGTAACTGAACTGCGTAAAATTGATTTAATCAATCTATATTACTTAACTTTTTCGAGTATTTTAACAAGACGCCATCTTTTATCTCTCGACAACGGACGGGTTTCCATTATTAAAACTCTGTCTCCGATATCGCATTCGTTGTTTTCATCGTGTATCTTAAATTTTATAGAACGTTTTAAAATCTTGCTGTATTTCGAGTGTTTCACGCTCTCCTCGATTTTCACGACAGCCGTTTTCTGCATTTTATTGCTGACGACAATTCCGACGCGCTCTTTTCTGAGATTTCTCGCGGGAGCTGTTTTCTTTTCCGTTTCAGAATTTTCCGCAGTTTCCGCAACTTCTGCCGCTTCTGTAGCTTCTGTAACTTCTGTAACTTCCGCGATATTCGTTTCTTCTGCCATAAATTACAATACTCCTTTCCGATAAAATTTATCTGTGATCTTCATCACTGCTTAATTACTTAGCCTGAGCCTGGGCTTTCAGTTCTATCTCCCTTAAAACAGTCATAGTCCTTGCTATATCTTTTTTTACAGACTTTAATCTCATCGGATTATCAAGCTGATTTATAGCGTGCTGAAAACGGAGATTAAAAAGTTCCTGTTTAAGGTCTTTTA
>Ga0123357_10013452_pt1 | contig 10627 bp, 8 predicted proteins | sample TergutEmb28metaG_FD_89873 | JGI IMG/M metagenome (GOLD analysis project Ga0123357, IMG submission 89873) | Embiratermes neotenicus P4 segment gut microbial communities from Petit-Saut dam, French Guiana - Emb289 P4 | ecosystem: Host-associated > Arthropoda: Insects > Digestive system > Gut ...
CATACTCCCTGAGGATGGTCTATGTTGACCGAAACATGTTGGAGATTTTAACAGTAATATAATATCTTTTAGTGTATTTTAATAATAAAACATTGTGCAATAAGCTGGATATTCAAAATAATTATGATTACGTGTTTAAAACTGCACAACATTTCTCAGAAGTTAAGAAATTATCAATCCTGATCCTACTTTCTAAGTCCTGTGTTCATATTTCGATTCGGATGTTTTTCTATCCCCAATGATATTACCCGCCATTCATTCTGTAGTCTGTCTTATAACAGATCTATAGCCTCTCCACGAACCAGTTCTCCACAGTGCGGTATAGTTCTACTTCTTTCAGTTCCCAGTATCCTGTCGTTTACTTAAGGTAATCCAGTAGCTGCCTACGTCTTCTTACACGTCTTTCCCTAATTTTTATCCATCCTTCTGTCTTTCTGTCAGTAATGTGCTTTAGAAGGCAGTTTCTATGTTAGATAATACCAATCCACTTAGCTTTCCTCCTTTTATTTTATGTAAAATATTCCTTTCATCTATCTTCCATTACTCCAATTAAAAGCCAGGATATTAGCTTAAATTATGACGTAAAAGTTTCTTCTCGGTTTGCTTCCAACTGATGATCCCTATATAGTTAGATTATTTGAGGCTGTATTATTTATGCAGTTTAATAACCATCATTTGAGGAATGCTAATAAGTGTGGCCAAATAAAGACAATTATTGATTCTATCGTTAAATTTTGTCTGTCACTTACATGAAAGGAGGGAGGCGAAATAAATTCCACCCTTCCTAAAAATGAGAACTAAAGGTTGGTTTACCCCATCATGTCTTCGCCATCTACTGCTAAGATTAAGAATACGCGAAGCAGTAACTTCACTTCTCCCTACTCCTTCATTATGTGATGCTTAATGTAAACACGTGTAAGTTTAACTTCACTTCCCTTGTAGTATAATCTTGGACAGACACTCCCGATTACAGTTTTATACCGTTTGTAACTGAGGGCGGTTGGTGCAACTGTAACTGTTCACCTGTATACTGAAAACTCTGGTTTGTACAGTACACGTATCTCTGGTGACCTGCGGTGATTAATTTTACTAGTAGGAAGAGCATTTTGAATTTTCAACGGAAGTCTCTTTCAGGGGAAACTACATACATGTTAAGGTCATATGACATGTAAAGCCATCTGACAGACAATAACAGTAACTATGATTTCTGTGATACAGTAATATACGCACTTCGTCAATCAATCAATCACAAACCGTCACCTGTTATATAAATTACCATGAACGTAACGCTTAGCTTCAAGGTTTTGTTTCGCGAATGGGAAACACGAAAATCTCTTCTGCAGGATAAAGGCTACTGTCTCATGGACCTGCAGAAATGAGATGACAGTTCGGCTGCTAGTGCGGCTTCTGTGTCCTGTAATTTGACCAGCAGTTCGTCCGGCTACCAAGAATCCATCGATATGCAACAGTGGTCTAAGGGACGCAGCGTTACTGCTTCATATGTCGAAATTTTAAGCGTCACTTGCGAGAAAGATTCATGGCGCAGCCTTTGCATCTGTAAATGGAAATTAATTTACTGCCGAAGGCCAAGCTTCTGACTGTGAGGTATCTTGTTCGAACTTCGCCTGGAAGACCAACTACTCTCACTATGGATCTTCGTGGTTATGAATTAAAATAAGTGCTTAAGATCCGTTCTCTCTCTCTCCTAAATTCAGAGCTGGTATTACAGAGTTTAAATACAAAAAATCTAAACTAATTCGACAAAAATTCAACTAACTCTTGGAGATGAAATTACCGCCTCCATTGTGCGGTATAATTCAGATATTCGAATTATCCCTCGAAGATGGAGGCAGCATATTCCTGCGAAACATTTATAACAACCAACAGAGTACACAGCGTCATAATCCTTTACGTATTTAGGCTTGAAGTAACTTGAACCCACAGGAGGGCCACATAATTCGTTAAGAAATCGCCTGAGGGCGGCACGTGTGTAAACACATGTAGCCCTTTTCGATATACTACGAGTATATCGAAATGAGGGAGGGCGGTCAGTCTGTTAATTTTTATTACCGAAACTATTCATGTGACCGAGAGCAGCACGTGGACCGCGAGCCCCATGTTGGTGAGCCTTGATCTAGAGCATCAGCATCTTAGTTGGGAATCAAAGTGACGAAGCGAATGTAAAGGACGGTTGGCTGAAACATTTGTCAAGCACTACGTGTAATATAAACCACCGTGTCACTAATATCAGAAAGTCATGTGCCGTTTTTACAGAGCAGGAACTCCAGTTTGTTTACATATTTGACCAGCAGCAATTTCGTACCGTCTTCGTCAGAGGAAGATGGAGTGATATCTCATCCCTCTGCCTTCGTGTTTACGTGTGTGTATGAATATCCCTCATGTGTTTGTGTGGGTTTGTGTGTAGGAACTTCACCACTGTTAAGAATTCCGTACAAATTTGACATATTGTCAATAATTTTTTTTAATGTCTGCCATCCCGAAGTGTTTAACACACACACACACACACACACACACACACACACATATATATATATATAAATATATATATAAATATACACTGATGTATCAGTCAAACACAAAAATAAAACTTTTTTATGTTTATTATTGTATTAGGGCAACATGTTTCGATGCTTATAGAATCATCTTCAGGCCCTTCTAGGATACAAAACCTTACTTAGCAATGTTTAAATTGCGCTGTGGGATCCCAAACTCTTATATTCATGCAAGCGTTTGGGATCGCATACCGTATTTTAAACATTGCTAAGTAAGGATCTGTATCTTAGAAGGGCCTGAAGATAATTCTATAAGAATCGAAAATATTGCCCTAATACAATAATAAACCTAATAAAGATTTGTTGTGTTTGACTGATACGTCATTATACATATTTGACATATCGTCAATAAATTTGTATAAAAGTCACGACATTAGAGAATTTATGCTTAAAACTTTATTTTTCGAACACCATTTACAAAACAAAGTTAAATTTCACACTTTTGACCTTCAGCCCTCTTGCATCCTAACAAATATTCCCTTCAGAATTTTTTAAACGCCACCCCTTACCGTGAAGTGACTAGGTTTATGAACGCTCACTATAAAAGGAGATACAGAATTACATTTTGAAAAGACACTTTAATGGTTATTACTTCAGAAAAGAGACTGGAGTGAATAACACTGACCAGTCTCTTACATTAATAGCAGTAACCAGTCTCTAACATTAATAGCAGTGACCAGTCTCTTACATTAATAGCAGTGACCAGTCTCTTACATTAATAGCAGTGACCAGTCTCCTACATTAAAAGCAGTGACCAGTCTCTTACATTAATAGCAGTGACCAGTCTGTTACATTAATAGCAGTGACCAGTTTCTTACATTAAAAGCAGTGACCAGTCTCCTACATTAATAGCAGTGACCAGTCTCCTACATTAATAGCAGTGACTAGTCTCGTACATTAATAGCAGTGACCAGTCTCCTTCATTAATAACAGTGACCAGTCTCTTACATTAATAGCAGTGACCAATCTCTTACATTAATAGCAGTGACCAGTCTCCTACATTAATAGCAGTGACCAGTCTCCTACATTAATAGCAGTGACCAGTCTCTTACATTAATAGCAGTGACCAGTCTCTTACATTAATAGCAGTGACCAGTCTCCTACATTAATAGCAGTGACCAGTCTCCTACATTAATAGCAGTGACCAGTCTCCTACATTAATAGCAGTGACCAGTCTCCTAAATTAATAGCAGTGACCAGTCTCTTACATTAATAGCAGTGACCAGTCTCTTACATTAATAGCAGTGACCAGTCTCCTACATTAATAGCAGTGACCAGTCTCGTACATTAATAGCAGTAACCAGTCTCCTACATTAATAGCAGTGACCAGTCTCCTAAATTAATAGCAGTGACCAGTCTCTTACATTAATAGCAGTGGCCAGTCTCTTACATTAATAGCAGTGACCAGTCTCCTACATTAATAGAAGTGACCAGTCTCCAAAATTAAAGCATTGACCAGTTTCTTACATTAATAGCAGTGACCAGTCTCTTATATTAATAGCAGTGACCAGTCTCTTACATCAATAGCAGTGACCAATCTCTTACATTGACCTGCTCTCTACGTCGTGACAATAATTTCAATAGAAAAAAAATATTACGTATTCAAAAGAGTAAAACAAAATTATATTCATGGGTCCGTGCATCGTGAATCAAATTTAATAACTGTCCAACAAGATGCGACTTATTCAGTTTATTACATTCCTGTAGGCAGCTGTACATGCTTCGAGTGTCAACACCCGAAGCATGTACAGCTGCCTACAGAAATATAATAAACTGAATACAGTGGCATTTTGTTGGACAATTATTAAATTTGAATACTAGGTTTTCTTTTTCGAGGGCTGCGATTCACGGGTATATTTTTTATTTGTTGAACGACGTACTTTTAATAAAAAAAAATTCGCAGTTGTAAAAGAATGGGCAACCCCGGTGACGAGATCGGAACCCCGGAACTGAAGAGTACGAATCAGCAAGCCTAATCAGTTGACAGTAACGTTTAGTATTGTAACCGTCAGCAGTAGTGACTGTGTTGACATACGATTGAGCCCAACGTTTTGCATTATTATTCTTGTGCCCTTCTGGGATCATAATTACCACGGTATGAATAATGTCAATCAGATTCTTTCCAATTCAGAATATGGTCATCATAAAATATTTAGACCTAAAACCGATTCCGTTTTCATGATCATCGCGTGTCACTGCACATGCGCCCTTTAAGAGCGCAAATAAAGAAACTGGCAGAACTGGGATTTCAGAGAGTCTTTTTATTCCGATAATGTGAGATTTAGTTCAGCATCATTAGCAAAATGTAAAAGGCCCCTTCGGACATCGACTTTACGGATCTGGTATTCTGATACCAAAGAAACATTATGAATATGTACCAAACCTTCAACCAAGATTTACCCTTCATCTTTCTAATTGTCAATAAAGATTAACGTTTGTCATTATTCCAGGTCATCTGTATTGAAAATTATTTACCTAAACACATATGTTAGTAATGGAATGTACACTGTGATGTCCTGATCTGTAGCCGGCTAACTTTCATGTCTCCGAAAAATAACTTCTTGAAAGTGACTGATTTTGAAGCAGGTACAATCGTTCAACTGTACATTACAGCGGTAAGAAAAGTACTGCCAAAATATTGTGTATTCAGACAGGAAAGAAGACTGGAATGAACGCATAAAATCGGAAGGCCATTATTTTCAATGTGATCACGCTCACTAGATTTTGACGTTTTGCTGACCGTGCATCTCAGTATATTTATCTCAGTAATTAACCAACTTGATGCACGACATTTTTGTTTTACAATAAGTTTATTTCATTCCTCCACATCTTTCGAGCAACATGTGCTCATCATCAGGAGGTCAAAATTACATTACACAGCCTCTGGTATCATCACACCTATAGGTGTGTTGACACCAGAGGCTGCGTAATGCAATTTTGACCTCCTGATGATGAGCACATGTTGCTCGAAACATGTAAAGGCCTGACATAAACTTATTGTAAAACAAAAATTTTGTGTATCAATTTGGTTAATTACTGAGGTAAATACACTCACTAGAGTTTATTGACAAAGGGCTTTAGGTCTGCACATATTACACATTAACTCCAAACTCACCAATAACTGGTAACAAAAACCGCTATAAACATTACAGTATAGCCCGTTTACCTGTTGCACTTTATGCTCTTGAAAATCAAGATCGCCTATACGGAGATGTTTAGACCCACAAGCCTTAAACAGAAACGCCTTCCTATTATGAGTAACTCCGTATACGCAGGTATACAGTACATGAGTCCGACATCTTTCTTATTCCCCGAAGTCACCTGTATGTCTTTCCGAAATGACATATTGCTTGTTGAAACTTGCAGCACACCATCACACACGCAGTCCATCAAATGTCTCACTAAACAATGAACTGATATACTATCAACACCTTCCACATCTACAGATGTTATCACACAAGACAGTGACAGTCTCTGAGAAAAATGTGCACAAAGCCCATGGTAAGTTTCTGAAAAGACACTTCCGAACAAACAATACGTTAATGTTATTAACAATTTACGAATATTGGTAAATGTTGGAATTAGTACAGTGTGCGAATGTCATTTTACAAATTGTTAAAAATCCAGCACTGAATGCCACAGTTCCAGACCAATTCGGAATTTAAAATTTTCCCACTGAGGGCGGGTAATTGTAAAAGAGGCATCGAATTTCCTGAAAAAATTAAATAAAAAAAATAATAGCAGGCAACTTCCAGTGAAGGATGGCCGATAGTTACTTTCTACATATCCCACTTTAAAACCTAAAGATTTGATAAGGCAAGGCGTGATTCTACGTGTTTCTTTGTACAGCAGAGTGCTTGAGTGTTTGAGGGTGACGGAAATAAATATAATTCTAAAAGAGGTCACTAACACAGTCTGTACTCTGCAGCAAATTTTATCAAACCAAGCAAATGAGAGAGCGAGAGAAATGCGTACCAATTTTGTTCGTAATAACTGAAGTGATAAAAATGGATAGAAGTGCTGGGCATAGATGGAAGGAACTAAGTTGAGGAGGTGTGTACTGGAAAGGAAAGCTCAGATTTATCATACGGTCCCATGAAGACTCTTCTGAGTACGGAAGTGGCCCTTAGAACTCTATGAATGTCCTGTGTGAGTACTGGCATAATAGGAAGGACATAGCTTCATGGTGCTAGTGTCACCAGCAGAAAGAGGGTGTGTCGACAGACCACGGAAATGACTGTTTACAGGAAGAACGAATAGTTCTTATTTCCAGGCCAACAGGTTAAAGACTTATTGCGTCTTACTAATGACCAGCAAAATGTGAGAGTTTTTCAGAATAACTGGCATGAAAATGAGTTCAGGTAACAAAATATCATATCAATAGGCCCTACTTTATAAATGAATCCATGTTTTAAGAAATTCATCTGTATTATTCCGCCAACTCAAAATATAAGTAAAGTTTAACAGTTAGAACCTTTAGCAAGTTGCCCATAAAATCAGTATCGCCGTCAACAACACGATATAAGAACTCTTAGGCTTGTTCTTTCTCCATGGACGACAGTTTTAAACTCACATACGGTAATAATTTCTTGTTAAGCGTGATTCTATCTGTTTTAACCAGAATCCATTTCAGTTCTGAAAGTAACGTGCAGATTGCGTAAACCTTCTTCGGGTTCTTTAAAAAATATGCAATACCGAAACAAGTTTGATTGGTCATGATGGTTTTGTTATTATAAGAAAGAATGGCCGACATGACAAAAGTAACTTACAGTTTGAACAGTTGAAGAATAAAAGACAAACTTGATGTCACTTGCCATTTTATTCCACTTCTTATATGCTCAACATGTTTCGGACATTAATATATCCATCATCAGGAGCTTGCGACTATTCTGTTGAATTACCACATTGGTCGTATTGTTCTTGGTATCCGTATTGCAGGTTGAAGCCTGCAACACGGATACCACTCCAACCCAACCACACCGAAACTCCAACACACATCGAACCAAGAACAATACGATCAATGTGGTAATTCAACAGAATAGTCGTAAGCTTCTGATGATGGATATATTAATGTCCGAAACATGTTGAGCACATAAAAAGTGATATAAAATAGCAAGTGACATCAAGTTGGTCTTTTATACTTCAACTATCACAATGTCGCACAGTCCAATAAACATAAGCTTACAGTTTGAACATTTGCTTTTTCTTAATAACGTTCAAAGCAAACAACGGAGACTTCTACTTATTTTTTAGAAACATTTCTTTTAACAATATTATTAGGTACATCCTGAGGTTCTTACATAACTCGATAAAACGAGAAACGAATTGCGCAACACATGAGCAGGCCATGAAAACTTCAAAGCTGACGATTTCGTCTACTGCAAATTGCATAACATGTCATGGTCTTCTGCTCTGCGTCGGTTCGGAATGCTTTGTTACCAACAACATTACGAGAAGAAATAATTTCACTTCTCTTATTCGTGAGAATGGAAGGTGTCACCCGACGTCAAAAATTCACTCTGATGGTCACTGAAGATGAAGTGTTGACGAGAATATTGGGACCTAAGGCACAAGAAACGAGGGAATATACAGAAATGTGCCTAACAAGGTATTGAATTATATTCATTAATTTAAAGTAATTTTAACAAGTTAATTAGGATAAATTCGCCGGGCTTGCACCACCGCTGAAACAGGCAAATTTGTAGCCTGAAAACATTAAGGGTAAATCAGCCCCGTTATAGGCCCGGAGGGGCCCACAGTGTTACAGGAAGTTAAGGTTCCCAGATTTCATGACAACGGTACAGGATGGTGGTAGGTTGTCAGCCTTACGCACCGGCCGCTTTTACCCCCATTAAATACTCCTGGTACTCATTTCTGTTAGAGGCTGAGTCGAACCCAGTACCACAGTTCGATCGGAAGGATTTTATATCAATGAAAAATCCACTGACACCAGCTGGGATCGATCCAGCGACCTTCCGATTTGTAGCACAGCACCTTAACCACTGTGCTACCGCGGTACCCCCTGAAAATAGTAAGAGTAGGATTATCCTTTCCTCGATCACGAAGCAATGAAGTCTGGTACATTCTGGTCTTTCCATGGCACAACAGCCTCTAGTGGACCACGGTCTGCTCATTATCGAGGCTTCAAGATCACACTCAGACACATGACATTCAGCAGGACTGTTCTGGAAGAGTGATCAGCCGGACGCAGAGACCTCTATCTGACGACAAAAAGTGCTCATGAGAGACTTTAATTCACCCGGCGGGATTCAAACCCGCAATCGCAGCAAGCGAGCTGCCGCTGAGCCACGCTTTAGATCGCGTGGCCAATGAGGCTGGCAGTATGATACGTAGGAAATATTTTTTCTGAAAAACAAGCTGTCTCCTGCTTCAAGGTAAAGAGTTGGTCTTTAATTCCAGGCTACACGGCGTAATTTACCGGAAGAGTGTCCAATTAATATCCACCAGCTTGATAAACTTAAAACCTATAACGTGAAGATAGACCTTGAGCAACATATGTGTAGCCCCATTTGGGATAATATTAAAGTGGATTTTGAGGACATAATTAGGTTGTGATGGTGTGAATCATATTCCAATGATTCAGGGTAGTTTGCAGTCCCGGAATTTTGTGAAAAGGTAATGAATTTTGTGTTCCATAAACCACTTGGGCTCTCTTGAACAGATGAGCAAGTACCGTTCTTACAGGAAGGGTTCTGATCCAATTAAATGGTTACACAATCAACATGTATGCAGTTCTAAGAGGACTTGACGTATTAGCAGACACCGGGACCGGTAGATGGCTTGTCTTGCACAGAACAACGCTTGTTACTCCCTTTACTAATCTCACCCTACGAATCAATATTATACACACTAATCTGATCCCATTTACTACTGTATACAAAAACATCAGGCTGTCAAAAATTTTCTGGTAACCAAATGACAAGAAATATAAAATATATGTGAAACATTCCCTTGTATCCTATGGTAGAATGCAAGGGTAATTGGGAGGTGTCAGTTTTGGCGTCGTGCATTTCTAGAACTTGGAACAAATAAGCCATGTACTTAAAAAAAGTTTTGAAAATTTTCTCTCGCTTCCACGTTCCTTTGAATAATGAGGCTATCAGGATCTGTTACTTAATACGTATCTAATTATCATCACAGAGAAATAGGGTGTAATGTTACGGACTGGATTACTCTGGCTTAGGATAGAAACCAAGATAAGGCTCTTGTAAAAATGTAATAAATTTTCGCTTTACGTAAAAGGAAAGAAATTTGTTGACTCCCTAAAAGCTGCTATAGTCTCAAGAATTTTGGTCCAGACAATTAATTGTCACTGCTACATTCCACTGCCTTACGATTGTGACACAATATTCAAATCCTGCCACTTTTAGCATGTTCAGTTATTCCGAATCAACGCAAGGCATTTAAAAAGTTTTGGGTGCTTTTAAAAAATTGCGCAAAGCGACTGCTAGCTTTGTTATGCCTGCCCGTCTGTCCGTCCGTCCGTCCACGTAGAACATCTCGGCTCCCACTGGACGGATTTTCATGAAATTATATATTTTATTATTTTTCGAGAATATATCGAGAAAATTCAACTTCGACGAACATCTGCATGAATAACTGGCACTTTACAGACAGACCGACGTACATTTACGACAATTATCTTGCCGAGTTCTTCTTAGAATAAGAAATGTTACAGACGAAAGTTGTAGAGTACATCAAAACACAAATTTTGTGTTCAATAACCTTCTTCCGAAAATCGTGTCGTTTATAAGAAAACGTGAAAAAATAAGATGCAGCCAGACAAGCCACATGAAAGTTGAAAAATAAAAGACCTACTTGATGTCACTTGCTATCTTATTTCACTTCTTATGTGCTCAACATGTTTCGGACATTAATATATCCATCGTCAGGAGCTTGCGAGTATTTTATTGAATTACCACATTGGTCGTATTGTTCTTGGTTCGATGTGTGTTGGAGTTTCAGTGTGGTTGGGTTGGAGTGGTATCCGTGTTGCAGGCTTCAGCCTGCAACACGGATACCACTCCAACCCA
>Ga0123357_10013453_pt1 | contig 10627 bp, 5 predicted proteins | sample TergutEmb28metaG_FD_89873 | JGI IMG/M metagenome (GOLD analysis project Ga0123357, IMG submission 89873) | Embiratermes neotenicus P4 segment gut microbial communities from Petit-Saut dam, French Guiana - Emb289 P4 | ecosystem: Host-associated > Arthropoda: Insects > Digestive system > Gut ...
GTATATGGACTGGACTGGGCTGGCCCAGGATAGAGACAGGTGGCAGACGCTTGTGAGTGCGGTAATGAACCTTCGTGTTCCGTGAAATGCGGGGAATTTCTTGACTAACTGCAAACCAGTTAGCTTCTCAAGAAGGACTTTACACAATGGAGTAAGTAAGTAAGTAAGCCATGCTGGTTGTTTTAAAATTCCATATAATTTGAGTTGCGTACATTCAGACTTAGTTCAGACTTAGTTGTTCTAAATTCTAAATTCGCGTAATTTGGTTTATATATCAGGCAAGCTAACTTTTGGTATTTACTGATTTATTTGTGAACTTGACTTATTATTCCCACTGCACATAATTTGAACATAGTGAATTAGAATATATAGTTAGACGAAGTTACTGTATTGTCTTTGAGTCTTTCTTATCAGATAAGAGATCTGATATGGTGGCAGCGAAAACTACCGAATGAAACCGGTATACAAACTTTACCCATAATATTTGTTGATACAAAGTTTGGTGGAAGTCCAGCCCCATTCCGACAGACACTACACATATATACATATTAGCTGTTTATGTATACTTCATATACATATGTATATATATATATATAAAACCGTATATTGGTTCCTTTTGTGTTATAATTCAAATATTCACGAATCAATAGATGGTGATATTCTGGCATGAAATCCAGTCTCTCACACAGCAACAGCACACCTGTGACGGATAGCGTAGTCGGCTTCGTATATTTTTTTTGCCGAACTGCTGGCTATAATTCGGTACATATGAGGAAGGCCCTGCAGCCAGCAATTTCGACACAGGTTTTCTTGATTCTTGTCTGTCTTCAAGCAAAATGCTGATACGGTTCCCCATTTCCAAGTTTCTATTTGTCCTTCTTATGCAGTCTTTGTAATTTGCACTGATCGAATTTAAAACCTTGAAAATAATTTTTCGAAATTATAAGTTTCACAATCAATGAGAATATAAAAATTCTGAGGCCCTTGTCTTAAGCCACACGTCTCATAATTCCATACTCTTCAGTTTCATCCTGTTGTTACTGGAAAGGAAAGAGGGCGAAGCTTCGGAATATTCCAACAAAACTATTCACTTTCTGTCGCCTCAATTCCCCCCCTCCCAGCCAATAAATAAAGCACCCGTCTCTTCTTCCATTATTTTCTTTTCATCCCTTTTCTCACTATTTTCATTTCTGTCTGTCCGCCTGTCTCGCCAGCGGAAGAGTTAAATGTTTGTGCACTACATTATACTAGATATACATGTGGAATTATTGTAACAGAAAGTACTGCAAGGACGGTCAGTATCGTATGTGTTATTTTTGCCTCATGTGTGTCCAGGCGTTGGAGATGGTGCGATTCCTGCGGTGGGCTGGCCGTTATGGGCACAGAATAGGCGAGTCCCTGGCCGTAAGGAGCTGTTGCATTACGCAGTGCGACAAGAGGCTATCGGTTACAGGCACGTCATCCTATTACATCACGAGGCTTGTGTCAGGTAATAGTCAGTGTATATGTTTCTGGTTTCGGAGTGTCACCCAATCAGGTACATGGATCTACTGCCTAACCTCAGACTCCAAGACATTTACGTCTGCATAAATACTTGTCAGTATTTACGTAGTTCACACACCAACAAACGCACTATTTATTAACTTGGTTAAAAGTTTTAAATTTACATTAAAATACACAACAATATCGCTTCTGCGTGTTTCGGTCTTTAATGACCAGCATCAGGGAGCTTTATCTGTACCCAAGTAAACTTATATTTATTTTAAAACACTCGGTAAAATTACGTCGTTATGTAAATTAGGTGATGTGGCAGCATGTCGTACAGCGGCATGTGTGTTGTGTGCAGTGCACTGCGCTGCACACAACACACATACTGCTACATCACCCAATTTATATAACTACGTAATTTTACCGAGTGTTTGAACATAAATATAACTTTAGTCAGGTACAGATAAAGCTCCCTGATGCTGGTCATTAAAGACCGAAACACGTAGAAGCGATATTGTTGTGTATTTTAATGTAAGTTTAAAACTATTAACCAAGTTAATAAATAGTGCATTTGTTGGTGAGTGAAATACGTAGATTTCAAAATGCACGGTGCAACGATAAATACTTGTCAGTATAATTTTTATTTATTTATGTTCATGTTCTTGGGGTGGATGACAACGTTTACCCATATTGCTGTTGGAGTTAGGGTTGAATCCGATGACTCATTCGTCGTGCTGTAGTTTCAGTATTTTCAGCGAAAATATTTATGTAATATAATATTAAATAATGTATGTCAGCACAACTACTTTATTGTACAAGGTAATTACATAGGCTACATGTTTCGACTCTTGTTCAGTCATCTTCAGGCCTGTTTTGTCAATTGAGTCACAAGATACTATGCACACATTGGGATCCCAATGTGTGCATAGCATCTTGTGACTCAATTGACAAAACAGGCCTGAAGATGACTGAACAAGAGTCGAAACATGTAACCTATGTAATTACCTTGTGTAATAAAGTAGTTGTGCTGACGTAAATTATTTAATATTATATTACATTTATGAGCACACTGTGATACTTCTGTTCGAAAATATTTATGTTTCAATCTTTTGACAAACGAAGCTAACCATAGGATAAGCCGTTACGTCATGGGCATTGCTGCTGGACCTGTCGAGACAGTGTGGAGGCCTCATCTTCAAGGGTCGAAACGTCCATTAAGGCATTTCGACAGTTGAGGACGAGAGCACTGCTTTCTCCCAAAATATCGAGCGGCAGTCATCCATTGACGCAACCCTAAATCTCATATAATCCAAAAATTTTAATATCCAGCAAACTTAATTTTGATTCACTCCAAAAGCATGAAATTAAATGTTCGTTCATGCTGAAAACAAGTACATGATAGAGGTTATTTAGTACAATAGGCAAATATTTTATAGCAATGTGGACCGGTTAATGGTAGGGTTCAAGGCAAGCTGATAAATCTTTCGGTCCTTTATCAACAGAAATTCAGTATATTGACTACGCTAATTATGTTTATGACTTTTTTTTAGATCTCCGAAAGTTCAACACTTATGGAGCGTTGCAAGTGGAGCGTGACTTGGGGAGCCATGTCCTGCCTGTTAAGAATAACAGGGAGCCGTATCCATGTCCTGGATACGACGCCGGGTCGACTAGGCCTTACAGCACAAGGACTGTTGAACATCGGAAGACAAAACTCTACGATTTTCACGTTCAGTCGAATGGGAAGATGGTCCCGTTCGGAGGGTACTTGCTGCCGGTAATAATTGAGTCTTTGTTTTGCACTGGGAACTCTCTGTTTTTAAACAGGCATCCCGTAAAATGTTTACATTTAGGAGCTGAACTTCCTTCTCGGAAGTAGCGTAAAATTTGAATCAATATTTCCTATGCAAGGATTGTGATGAATTTTAGAATGTTTACGTCGATCACCGGTTTCATTCAATTTCCTTTCGACGAGCACTCAGCCTTTCGATTAAGTTTTTTCCCTCTTTTAATTTTGAAATCAGTTATGTGCCTCAGAATTCGCGTGACGGCAGAGAGCATTTTCAGAGCTGCGTTAATCTCGATAATTTGGTGAGTTTTGAGGTTATCGCAGCGGCGTGACTGAGGATTGAATTCTTTTGGGACATGACGCAGTGGCAGTGGTTAATCGGATCCCGATGTTTCGAGGCAACTTAGTGTTCTCTTCTTCAAGGGTGAAAAGTCCTAGAAGAATCTTCTGGAACAGTTAAACCTTCAAAATTATTTTGGAGTTTTGAGACAGGACAATAAAAATCTCATTCCCCTTTCTTTTATCTAAACAGTTTCTTTTGTTTCGATTATTATTATAACGGTCTGTCTGAGGCTTTGGCCGGTGTTGTTAAGCAACCAGAGTGCGAGCTTTAAACCAACTATCTGATGGGGTGTTGCACTGAGAACACTGGAATCAGTGTGTCAAGGAAAGAACGTATTAAAGTGATATAATTAGGGGTTAATAGGCTCGTATTCAGGTTAAGTGGACTTCACCATTGAGAAATTTTCGTAGGATGGAACAGATGTTTCAGTATGACCAGTTTCTGGACCTGGGACAATGTTATTTTTTTTAAATAATTGAAAAAGAAAGGAAAATCCTGTCTGTCATGTTAAATGTGATGTAACATGAAAATAAACATATGCAAATTCGTTAAATACGAGTATAAATTAAACAGTAATGATAAATAGAGGAAGATATGACGAGGCAGAATTCCGTTGCATTGAGAAGCAATGAAGACATAAGAAAAAGAACTGCCGAAGGATCACTAGCAAAGTAGATCTGAAGTCGTATCACACCTGAAGGGTTTCTTTGTTTGTTGCAGTACACATACGTACTAAATGTTGCTCCTCTTCATTTCGGTTATGTATTTGTAAATTGGAATGATGACCTCAGAAACTCAAACACCATGAAGGAGACCTTGCATTTGTCTCTTCAGATTCAGGTGCTAAGGAGGAATGGATCGTTATATAGTTCAGATATGATCAATGTATTAATTGACAAATGTGTTAATAGCCTGTGCTTCGACTATAGCGAGTGCCCTCTTTCTCTTTAGCCTGAAGCGATTGTAGATCCAATTTCGAAAGTGTGTATATTTTAAATATTTTATTTATTTATTTATTTTTGGAGAATGGATTTAAATCCGTCTACTCACAGCATTCAACAAAGTACAAGTCAAAGAAACGCAGAGAAAACTGTATATCCTGATGGGAATTCTAACACGCTATTTGGAATGATTTGGTACGGGACTTCAGTCACGCGATCATTGCAGAAGGCCCGATTAAGTTACTGAAGATCTGGTCCCTGAAGTATAGGCATGCAAAATTTGGCATTCTGAGGACCGGGCATCGTGATATATTCTTGTAATAAAACCAACGAGAAGCACTAATTTCTCAAATTTATTTTTGGAATAGGACTCTACATGTTTCGGACAGAGATACTGTCCGAAACATGTAGAGTCCTATTCCAAAAATAAATTTGAGAAATTAGTGCTTCTCTTTGATTTTATTATAAGAATAGACATGCCAATAAAGTTGTACCCAACGTAAGACAAATTGTTATTTCATACTTAAGACTAGCTGAAGGTGTAATCCTTGCCGTTGCCTGTGGGTGTCTACCAGGTGAGTTATGGTGCCGAGGGCATCGCATCTTCACATCTGCACACCCGGCAGCACTGCTCGGTCTTCGATGTGTCACACATGATGCAGATAGAAGTTCGGGGCCGCGACAGGCTACCGTTCCTGGAGAGCTTAACAACTGCCGACTTGATCAACATGCGCGACAACACGGCCACACTCACTGTTTTCACCGACCCCTTCACAGGCGGCATCTTGGATGACCTCATAATTACAAAGACACCGCTTGGATATTACTATTTAGTGACCAATGCTACCAGAAGATCCCAAGACCAGAAACTTTTGCAGGAAGCTCAGGTGAGAATTACAGTGCATCATAGACTAAGGTCATTTTGCTAGCGCGCATGCGGGCCGAAGAGTCGAGTTCTGTTTCCGTCATGTCGGGCCGGGCCGTAAAACAAACATACGCTTGTTTCATGGTTGTGCGGCCACAGTTTCTGTCTAGTATGAACCAAGATAACTCAGTCAGTAAACAGACTGGGCTGAATTCGTAGTTTTGTCTGCGACTTTTATCTTTCCTCTCATGTCCAGACTGAATATGAGGCTCGTACATTCTCCTGTTCAGAAGATACCGGGTGCCTTTTTTTTTTTTTTTTGGTAGTTTAAAGGACCCGATTGTAAAGGCGATGATTGAGTTTCGTCTGGTTCAGAAGTTAAGAATGCCTGAAGATTTACTTTCACTGACTTTCTAAGCAGCCGTAGTGTGGTAGCTAGGCGGAAGAGATTTGCCTTTACGTTTAACATAAAGTAAATATGAATAAATCGAGAAGTTGGTAGCACAATCGCATATTCTGTATTGTGATGATGGATGCGTAAATTCTGTTAATTTGAAAACAATTATTGCTTTCAATTTGTCATCATATTTTAAACTGTTTTGTGCATTATTTCCTGTCAGCCCTCCATATCAATTCAAGTCAGTCAACAGAGAATTTAGGATTTGATTACTCGTAATATACGTGTAATTAGAGAACGTCTGAAACTGCTTTCAGACCAATTCTGATCAATGTTTGGAATGTTTCAGGCTGCAATGAGAGCTAAAGGTAAAGACGTGGATCTTCGTTTCTTGGACCCAGACGAACAGGCCCTACTGGCTGTACAAGGTCCCGACACTGCCAGAATCCTACAGCCACTGGTGGATGTGGATCTCGGTCACCTCTACTTCATGGAAAGTACAATGGCAACGGTCGCGGGTGTGTCCGGTTGTCGTATCACGCGTTGTGGCTACACAGGAGAGGATGGCGTTGAAATCTCAGTACCTGGTGACCAGGCCATCAAGGTAGCCGAATTGCTGCTATCCTCAGAAGTGGCTTCAGTCAAACCAGCTGGACTGGGTGCAAGAGATTCCCTCAGGTAATTTGCAGATATATGTAGTGTTTATTAGCTTTATCAGCCCTACAAAACTAGGATTTATTGAGAGGTTGGATTTGCATGTCATGTGTGGAGACTTTGACATACACTAATTGACACGTAGATGAAGATGGAAAAGTTGGAAATTTGAGTTTCTTCATCCTGATGCTTGTATTAAGTTGAATAAGGAACAGGAAGGGTAGTTACTTTCACGCCTTCACAACAATTCTGTCTTTGGACATCAGTTAAAATATTTAGCTACTTGACTGTTTTGCTGTTAGAAAAGTTCACTTGATGCTTCAAACGTGGAGCTCCAGTCACCAAGACAATATTTTGAGGGATTTTCTAGGAGAAGTTCAAGTCTAACATCGATTTCATCCAAGTTCTGTACGACGAGGCTGTCAAATAAGGTTTATTTTTGTTCACTAATGAAATGAGTTATGAGCCTGCAGTTCTGTTAACTGCGTCAACAAAGACAAAACAGCGACAACAACAACGAACACTTCGAACACCTGCTGTAACATGGGTAAGTTCTGTCGGTAAGGTGCTTGGGTGTACGTGCACGTAGGTCGATTTCGCTAGCATTTCGAATCCCTATCTCCCGACTGTAATAGGAGGAGTCTCCGACATGCTTGCTTCAGCGGCTTAGTGTGTTGCGGTATCCAGAAGGTGATCACTTTGCAGTTTTCCACGTATTCTAGCCTTCAATTAAAGGGCTGTCTAAAGATCAACGAGCACTTACGTCATTGCACTTACCATAAAATTACGTACCGCTACCCAACGTATTTTTTTCCAATTACAGCGAAATGTTCAAAATTAAAAAGCATGCAATAAATATTGAAAATATTTATAGATCTCGACAGTAAATCGTTTATGTACCCGTATATCCATACTTATTGTCACAAATTTAAATTCCCAGCACAGTATCTATTGATATGTGGACCAGAGGAAATCACATTGGTGTGATCCGCAGGTTAGAAGCCGGCATGTGTCTTTATGGGAACGACATTGATCACACGACAACGCCTGTAGAGGCAGGGCTCTCCTGGTTAGTCGCTAAGCGACGTAGAACAACAGCTGACTTTCCAGGAGCTACTGTGATCATAGATCAACTTCGGAATGGACCCAAACGTAAAAGAGTTGGACTGAAGTCGAGAGGTCCCCCAGCGCGGTCGGGAGCCACCGTATTTGCCATGACGGACGCATCGGACGAGGATATCGTCGGCTACGTAACTAGCGGCTGTCCGTCACCTTCATTGGGTTGCAATGTGGCAATGGGTTATGTTAGGAGTGAGTTGGCAAAGTCAGGCACAAAAGTACTGCTCGCAGTTCGTGACAAACGTGTCGAGGCTATAGTATGTACAATGCCCTTTGTGCCTTCAAAGTATTTTGTGAAAAGAGCCACATAACTTGTTAGAACTCATATGAAATTTAAACAGGCATACTGAAAATAACACAAAGGATATTTATAAGAACTTTAGGGGATGTGCAAGGCTAGACCAAGAACGAAACCACAGGTATAAAAAATGTTTCGATTATAAAGAGTGAGTCTGAATATTGCTGGGCTAATTGGCTGCAGGAAGATGTGTAATGAAGATGAATAAGACTTGAAGCTGGAGCTGGACAGCAACCCACTGGAGTCTAGAAATCCTTGACTCTGAAAGAAAAGATTGAAGGGAAAAACTGCCATTAAATGTTTAAGGAACAGGCAGTAATTGTAATTCACTTTATTACTATATATTACCGTCAACACAACTACAATAGAATATAATGCTAATGCAACATGTTTCGACTTATAACAGTCACCTTCAGGCTAAGCTAAGAACCGTTAATGTTTTACAGGGTGGTTGTGGCAATGCGCAATGTTAATGTTTTACAGGGTGGTTGTACGCATTGCGCATTGCGCACAACCACCCTGTAAAACGTAAAACATTAACGGTTCTTAGCTTAGCCTGAAGGTAACTGTTATAAGTCGAAACATGTTGCATTAGCATTATATTCTATTGTAGTTGTGTTGACGGTAATATATAGTAATAAAGTGAATATATAGATACACAACGGGATGACTTCATTCAAAAAGCAATTGTAATACTGAGCATGATGAGGCTAACGATGGTGGTGAAAACCCGGTAGACACGAAGGAATTTCTACTGAAGATCTGGAACTGATGTCGAAACGCTAGAATCTACCGAAATACATACTCTTGTTCACTGTGAGAATGTTTAAATTCCTGACTTTACCACTTTTAAAATGTATCGTACGTATTCTGTTGAAAATTTAAAGTTTTGTGCGAAGTGGCGGTGTTGGATACCGATCGTAGAGAGTAAAGAATATGGAGCCTAGTAAATGTCTGTCGTTGCTGGGTTTAATAACGACCGTTCTCGCTCATAACAGCAAGGAGCGTAAAAGGATCAAGCTCTTATTTAATTTATATTAGGCAAATGCATGTTTCAAATGTCAATGGGTCATCGGCTGTCCGGAATGAAGCATTTCGTTATTTTCCTCAGTTCTTTTAGGAGAAAGTCAGGGTATTATCTCAATTAGGCCAGGACTGCGTTCATCCAAATCCGTTTAATTTCTTCAATCATCCGACATTTTGGCACTGTATAAGCTGGAAGTAAATTCCCGCAAGAAGTCACCGTAGTGTGAGTCATCGTTAAATAGACAGTCGAAAATGTTATGCGACGTATGTACTGAGACACCCAGTGGTGCAAAATATCAATGACCAATCCATGCGGGCCTCGTATTAGCACGTTTACTAGAAGTGGAACACGGTATTCTGGGAACAGATAGGCTATATGCTTTCTGCAAGCTTGATATGGATCCATTTGGTCGTCAAGAAATACTTCGAGTATCCTCGTTTGGCGTAGTTCAAATCCTCGTGCCGTAACGCGTGAGCTCCTACATGGCTTTTGTTCCGCAGCTGAAATTTTGACATCTACATTGGTTAGTTTCTGTTCAGTCAATGGATGATCTTCATTCATAAGGTCCGTACGTGTTGCACGTGTCACGGAGACGTTGCTGTGATCGTGGAAACACATTAGTGTCTGAATGAAGTGGGCCTGGATAAGGTAGTGTGAATTCCCGTGCGTGTTGCTATACCCGTCGTATGTGTGTTGCAAGATCATTCGATCACGTATGATCCCTGCTGCACACTACGTTTTTTCGGTATACTTAACGACGCCCTTTTTTCGTCGCTACAAATAACTGTACTGATAAACGTATCATCCCATTTGACGGTGGGTTTGTATCACGCAAAGTAAAAGTTCCATCATGTATGTTATGTTACATTTCCGGCTTATTTTTAATAAGGAATTACTCTCTGCAGAGATTTATGCGAATTTCTCTACACCTCGCATAATTTGAAACACCGACTGCTTCATTAAATGAAGTATAAATCAGTAAGTGAAAACACTACGAAAAATTGTTAGTATGGTCACGGCATTTGACTGTGATAAATTTGGAAGGGTTGTAGAATTTAACGAAATAGGATGAGGAAAGCCATACAAAGAGTTACTGATGATAAACGGGCTCTATCCTTTCATCTAACACGGGCTCTGTAGAATGCATAGCAGAAATGTTAACCGTTTAAATGTGACTTTTGATTACAAGCTGCCTCCGACGAAGGCAATAGAACCTACTACAGAAACCTAAGGGGCAGGGAGAGCATAGTCGGTATTTCGAGACGCTACATGCTGGATGATGCGGTTATCATGATATTGTGCATACCGTGCATTATGTATGTAATTATCCATCTTCATCAAACCAGCACTTAATGCACCATTTCTCGTACACCAAGTGAAATTGTTTAACTAGTATTCTGACGCGTTTCGGCGCTCCGACACTTCCAGTGGCTATCAATACTTGTCCAACCAAATATTGCAGACTGCAGTTCTTCCACTTTTATTTCCTTGTTTATTTAATTTATTCTTATACATTTTAGATAACATAATGAGATTACTATCCTTTCTACTTTGTTCTGCTTGGGATATTTTCTTTAAATTTGCAATGAATCTTATGCCGTTGAGGGATAGGAAAACTTTGAATTTTTAATTACTACTCTCAATAACGATAACATAGGGGATGCATGAATTCGTGAAGTTGGAGCGAAGTTACAAGCAATTTGTTA
>Ga0123357_10013454_pt1 | contig 10627 bp, 8 predicted proteins | sample TergutEmb28metaG_FD_89873 | JGI IMG/M metagenome (GOLD analysis project Ga0123357, IMG submission 89873) | Embiratermes neotenicus P4 segment gut microbial communities from Petit-Saut dam, French Guiana - Emb289 P4 | ecosystem: Host-associated > Arthropoda: Insects > Digestive system > Gut ...
ACTACTACTACTACTACTACTACTACTACTACTACTGCTACTAATACTAATACTACTACCGCCACAGAAATAACAAAAACAACGAAGATTTTGAGTTATTATATCCCAATCAATCAATCAATCAATACACAAAAGCTTATCATCCAGGACCAAACACGACAGCGCCAAGAGTGGCACTATACTGAATGGCAGTTCTAACTGATCAGGTGTACACCATGACGGCATATGGGAGAAAGTAAGTAGCCTTTGCGCCACCGGGGAAAAGTCCCCCCTAAACCAGTATAACAGGAGGCTGGATGTGACCGACAGCCGGTCTGGACGCTTTGGAAAACACAAAATAATATCTTATAATTGCTGGGAATTAGGTCACAGTTCGTCGGTTGTCCAGCCCATAACGCAGTCACTGTAGCGACTACGATATTTCGCCTAATACTCAAGTTTGTACCGTGCAAATGTGTAGCAAAAATTTTGTCACTTCTGTCGCTCCATCCAACATGTCACGCACAATTTCCGTCGTGATACGACCTTTGTCTTCCTGTCAGCAAAGACGAAGAACGCTGCACTGGAGACATATGGCCTCTGAGCCACACCACAAGCACTGCTCTGAGAATTAAACACGGCCTCTTTTTATATTGCACGTCAGTATAATTTGGAATAATATAGCCCTCAACATTGTCCAGACAAATTAGAGGTTTGCACCTGATTGGTATAGGATGTTTGCTGGTGTAATTGTTACGATGAAGTCATATCACCAACTAAGTGTAGCGCACGACACCAAAAAACACTCCGGCTGGGAGCTCCTGCTGAAAACAAGAGTTCCAAAACTTAGTATCCACGATATATATAGGACACTTTCCTTTCCTGGACTTTGACATCTACAGAAAAACGAATGGCTCCCTAGGTCACAGAGTCTAACGGAAGTCCACCCATACCAGTCTCTACCTACACCAGAATTCACATCACCATCCTGCAAACAAACAATAGGTCCTGGCTTCCCTGATACACAGAGCCAAAGCTCCCTGTGATCAGGATTCCCTCACCCAAAAACTGGAATTTTTCACTACCGTTTTCAAGGTTAGTAGATACAGCTCTCAGTGGATACGTCGAATCCTGAAATCTGCAACACGGACCGCCAAGACCAACGATAAACCCACTTCGACTGTATTCATAACTTACACACAGACAGCTTATGGCTGGCTCAGCAGAATGCTGGCCAAACGCAACATCAAAATCGTCGCTCTATCACCAAGTAAAATCTAAAGCTACCTTCCACCTGTAAAGGACGCTTTGGGATTAAGAATGCCGGGTGTATACAGGATCCCATGTTAATGCGGCAAGGTCGACCTATCCAAATCAGAATCAAAGAACATAAAGGACATATACGTCTAGCACAAACCGATAAATCAGCAGTAGCGGAACACATCATCAACCAGGAATATATTATTATACTACAGGACACAAAATTTCTTTCTGCTAAAACCGGATACATGGACCGATTCATCAGGGAACCAATTGAGTTGGAAATGCACCCGCACAACAAGAACAGAGAAGATGGCCTAACCTTAAGCAAATCCTGGAAACCCCTTATGCACAAGCTTAAAGAAAGGATACAGCCATCTGAAACACAATACTTTGATAGCTACCATCCCATGGATCCACTTCCTCACTCCGACACATTGCCAGGTCAGGATGGAACAGCGTTCCATTCTGACCTCGCTAGCAGACAGTCAACATAACTAGTATGACAAATACCTATTGCTGTGAATACAGTAATTAGACTCCTGATGATGGACAGTAAGTCTGTCCGACACGTGTAGAGTTCTTTACCAAATAAGGTTGAGAAATAGTGCACCTCGTTGGCTTTTAATATAAGTACATGCCACGATGGACGGTCCTCTGAGTGTCAAATACTAGGATCAATTCCGAATCGAAATATTAATAATCAATTATATCATCACCATCATCATCATGTTCATGAAGGGTTAGGCGTGTTTCCTGTTCTTTAAACCTCAAGATGAAGTTGGTCCCTCCATCTCTTCCTCGGTCGTCCTATTTTCCTTCGTCGTTTTGGTTGATATTGTAGTGCTTGTTTTGGTATTCTGTTTGTGTCCATCCTCTGTACGTGTTGTAGTCACTTTTCCTGGTACTGTTTTATTTCCTTTACTATGTTCTGTGTTCCCGTTTTTTCCCTAATACATTGATTCTTTTAATCCATTAAGTGTTACTAAAAATTCCATATTTAAATACAAACCTTCACAACATCACTCATGTTGAAATTACAGGCTTCAGCCGCGGTGTAGATGAAGTCTTCGTTCTTCTGGGTTGTTACGTAGCACATGCTGGTTTTTGTTCGCCGACGTTTCAGGACAGCGTATCGGTCCCATCGTCTTAGACTACTTGACTCTTGAAAATGGGACAAATGATCTCGAAACGTCGGCAAACAAATACCATCACAGGCTGTATAACAACACAGAACAGCGAAGATCTCACTGTTCACGTTACGCACATCTGTGTATCTGTGGTTATCCTGCAGGCTGAGCTGCTTTCAGTCAGACAGAACGTTCCTCGTGAAACTCTGACCGACTTACAAATGAATGTAAATTAGTCTCCAAGTCTTCTTGGATTGTTTGATCCAGAAAATGACTTCACTAATTTCCTTCGAAACGTCAGAAAGCCTTTACCAAACCCAGAAGTTCTGAATTTTCAGCATCGGGGATGTAAGGAAATCAAATGTCGTGCCATTTAATTAAGAATTGAGTTATACTTACTGTATACTTGATTAGCGATAAACTGTACAGATGAAGACACAGTGACGAATGTTCATGGTGTACGTTGTGAATAAAATATAGACATTTATTCATAATGTTTTGAATGGGGAAAATACAATGAATGTTTTAATTAGTGGAAAAATGGTGCAATGCGTGTGGAGTGTTGAGATATTACATAATCAACAGTAATACACACTTTGATTCACGGATGGCCAAGGCAGTCACACCAAGTCTTGGTACGTACAAGGGATACAACCCAGCACGAATACAGATAAAATAATCGTGTTTTGAGCAAAGAGCAAACGTTAATTCGAAGGCCCTTTGGCAATTATTTCCAGAAGGCCGAAATAATGCCATGCACACACAAATGGCAATATTATTCTGATTATGAACACACGTTAACATGATACCTTTTCCTGTGGATGGGTCCAGGGTTATATCCTTTGTTCAGAACAGGACTGTCATTGAATAAGACATTTTTTACCCAAAGGCATACAGTTGTCACCACCTTCTTCGCGTTCTTTTGTTTTATCAATCTACACTTTCGAAATAAATTGAGTGTAAAAGTGGAATTACATCATCTGAATGAGATGAGGGAGGGATTCTATGTCAGTCGCCTCAGGGGTAAGGAAGGCCATTCTCATAGCTACTCCTTCTGGATAAGCACCAAATTTATAAGAAATGTTCGCACTTTTTAGCCTTAAAATATAGGCCTGAAAGGAAGATAAACAAAAATATCCTTTAGATTCATATAAAATTAACAGTTCACGGTGTGCATAAATTATCATATTTAGACACACCACCCTTACAAGTTAATCAAACGTAGTTAGCATGAATAAATCGAAAGCCTTTATACATAATTACTGGCAGCTGCACAGACCATAACTTCCCCTTTTATATCTTTTAGAAATAGAGTATGAATGTGCCAACAAACAAGCTGTGAAATTTTGGTTTTTACTTTTGCGTCAGTCAAGTTATGCTACCCGCTCTGCACAACGTTCCATGGACCCCTATCATGGCCTTAACAACTCCAGAGGACGAGAACCTGGGGGAATGAAAGGGTGGGTTTTGCTGCGGTAGAGTGAGGCGACTGACCGGATGATGCGGGACTCACACACTGCACTCACTTCACAATTACAACGAGATAAAAAACGACGAAAAGAGCAAGAATATCGGTCGCTCCGTTGCGGATGTTGGACACAGCCAGTGCGGCTGGCAGTTGTGTCCATCCGTTACTAAATCTGAAACAAATGTACTGTTCATCACAACCAAACTTCTCCACACTTACCCTGACAGTGTTTTAGATCGGAGAGCAGCCTAAATTTATGCAAATTTTATTATAGGCCACAGAAATCGAAAATTTGTTATGTTATCAGTGATAGTGGAGAGGCACCCACCCAAACACACGTGGACTCTTGCTACTATATTTTTTGGAAGTAATAATTAAGCGACCTCGTAATATTGGCGACAACAACATAGAATTTACAGTATTTACTAAAAACTGATAATATGTTCAGTATTCACAGTTTCGTTCTCTTTAAGTCTTAAAATCATAAGAGGAAACACCATCTTCTCGTATTCTGCTCTCTGTATGAGTCAGTTCATCAAACCACTTCTCTCAGGAATTGAAAACTCCAACATTTCTTCAAAATGGGAACAGTCATTAGATCATTACCAATATTTCACTACAAATGAACACACTGGGGAGCACACGGTACCTTCAGGTGTACAAATTCTCAAAATCTTCCCCAAACCACCTTTAATTCCACTCCGAATTCTTCTTGCACTTATGAATCAGTAAAGTTTCCAGTAAATGAAAATGTATCACACAACAGGGGCTTCTCGATTCCATCGGCCACTGAGTGACTTCATTAGTCACAACTCACCTGAACACTTTCTTCGATTAATCTCTTATGTACAAAGACAAAATTAACTAACGTGTCACTGTGGCAGGTAATTATCCTGAGTTTCGTTTTAACCAACGAGCTCATTTGACACTCCGTCATACTCCCAACCCACATGGGTAAAATTACATGTTAGGCGAACTCTGATATATGACTTTGAAAGTTGTGCTTAAACTTTTTTCTTTTAAAACCATTACGAAGCATAATGTGCCTCGAGAGAATTCTGTGTTTTTCCGTCGTGTAATTTTACCTGTACTCACTGTTAGTGTCTGGACCGAAACTTAGTAACGCCCACAGCATTACGGAACTTACGAAAAATTATTGAGCCATCCGACTGTCTGTGAACGTGAGGGTGTCACACGTACGAAGTGAGAACTTTAGGCACAATCTTGAATAGACAATGAAATTACTTCCAACATAGCTTTCAAGTACATTTCCTTAGTAAAATTACTCTAGGCCTAAATCCATACGCGCTAAAGTTTGCACAGAAACCTCACATACTGAGAAAAATATCTGGACCCATTTGAGTGTTGCTGTTCAGTGATATAGAAATCCAAGTCTTAATAATGTAGCAAATTATTATAAATATGTACCGAATAATATTCTGGTAATAAAATTAATCGCATTTATCATTCACAAACATTCTGATTTCCCTAAGCAGATTTATACAGCTTCATTCAAATCTGAATGTACCATTCATTTGTAACGTAACGTAAAGAGAGGGTCTTCATTTCTTCGCTCCATTTGGGAGAAGAATTACCAAAAAGCCAACAGAAACGTGGTTCCGCGAGTGAGAGAGTGACCCTTGTTACTGGACACTGACATCGTAGATGTCGTGAAGGTACCAATTTTATTCTAAACAAAATCAGGTTTACGAACAGTTCCATTATTTAAGATTTAATTTTCAAATTCCAAAAAAATGAATCCACACACAAAAAAGATATCTCAGATCAGTGCTCTTAAGACAGTCGAAACTCCCACTAAATACCTCCCGATGAGCGTTTCCCCTATTAAATATCGCTTAAATGCGTTGTAAATTTGCTTAAGATCCTTTCTTGCAAATCAGTTACAAGCAACTTCCAAATTTAATTGATACGTACATCTGAACAATATTAACTGTTTAGCCCTTAGAAATAATGTCTCAAGGTTTTAGTCCGCTTCAGGTTATCCTTGTTACGATGCAGTCACTCTCTTCACTTGCCGTTCTCACAAATTCTTACTGAGCTCAGCAACCCGACCACCGACACTACGTGTTGAAATATTACTTAAAGTGCATAATGAAACATGTTCGCTATCGGGTAGAAAAGGGGCGAGGCTTCCTACACTCGATGTGTTATATATTTGAATATAAAGAACTGGGCAGAGTAGACTGTTGTCTCTCTCGCTGCACTCACGTCACTTATCTTGACGCCATGACGAGTAGTGGCAAAACGACGAACCACAGCATCACGTCGATACCGGAACCGGAAGACGGCTTTATCCTTAGAATAGCAGCCATCTTGTCACCTGAAATGACAGAAGTAACAAAACAGCGAGAAACAAAAGCAGTTCAGAAAGAGACTCGTGTGGCCAGCACCAAAGTCTCTTTCAGTGAACGTTCAGAAATAATTCAGAGCAGTGCGAACAAAACTAAACATAGAACAGATTAGTTATTTCAGAATTAGTGTCATTGAAAATATGGCATCATATTTTAAGTATCGGCAACAGGCTTGATCCGACAATGGACATTTTGGATCGTGTCCACAGTAGTCAATATGCATACTTCAAATATCATAACTTTTTTAAATATTCAATGGCTGAAACCCTGGTTTCTATATATGTAACGACACGCAACATCTCACCTAATGCGCACTGTATAATATTCAAAATATACAAAGGGGATGTCTTCAATTGCGGTTACTTTAAAAAAATTCTAGGAACAAAAATATAACCCTAACAAAAGTACAGTAGGAAATTTATCAGTGGCGTTATTAAAATTCAATATGAGGCCTTTTGGTAACTTATTTAATTCCTCTTCGTGATTAAAATTCTTGCCACACCCAAACGAAGACATGTAGTTGAACAAAACAGCGTCTCGACTTTTCGTTCAACTTTGTTGTGTTGCCACCATATGTTTAGTATGTCTCAAGAGGTAAGACAAGAGTGAAGTCTGGAGATCGAAGTGGCCAAGTTCACTGATCTGACAGATGCTAATGTATTGCCGTACGGAAGTGCGTCCATAGAGTAGTGAGTTTGCTCTATCGTTTTCATTTATAAATTTATGCCATGCCCACTGATTATCTCCAAGTATGTAATTATTTTCCAGACCGATGGAAAGGAGAAGAAACTGTGTAACCTTTTCACCTCAAGCCATCTGAAGTAAAGAATCAAGGATGCAGCTGTTACTGTAACTACAGATGTTCTCAGTCAGGTGTGGCAAGTTCTGAATGCCCATTGACCTTAAAATTGAACAAGAAAGTTAAAATTTTAGATTATCAATTCGGTAATTTATCGGTTTTTTTTGTGTTACGTATAGCTCTGCACAGTGTTGCTTAGTGAGTGAATAACCATTTCGGAAGAATAGACGATTTCACCTAAAGTATCAAAGTACACTGATGAAGCAGGCAGGTTATATTGGCAGATTACAAACAAGAGTTATCTTATTTGTAAAATAATTAGACAAAAGCGTATCAAGGTAAAGGGGGTTAGGAGGAAAGGAGAGGGGGAGACAAAAAGCACTCTCAGTAACCGGGCTCGTGTTTGCTCTTTCCAAGTATAAAGTACTTCAAAATAGTAATAATTAAAGCCCGCGCTATACCTTTAAGTAGTATTCGTAATTCTGGGAAGGCAAATTGTCGATTCAGAAATATCTGGTGCATACAGCTCAAAAACGCAATTTTATAAGTAGCTGCAACTCCTGCCTTATATAAATCTACACTATAACTGGAAAAGTATATTGTGCAAGGGAATACAGGAGGCCACAATGGAAACTTATGTACTGCAACAATCAGATATATGCATAGTAGGCTCTCAGAAGTATCTCTGGACTTCATACGAAATATTTGTATTGTATTACAACTTAGGGATTTAATATACGATTATGCTTTACACGCTACTTTTACAGAAAAAGAAAATAAATTACACCGTAGTTCTGTTTCTCTTGATGACCCACACTGGATTCAAGGAGTTCGGAGAAGATGATCAGATTTAAATGCTAAAAATTACCTAATTTTCGTATTAATCTGCTTAGCAACGCACCAGTGGGTCAATCGTATTTCATGACTGAATTACAGTCCTACATAAGCCCACCAGCAACCTCCTATACCAGACAAAACTTTCAATCACTTCCATCCTAAAGAAAATCCGGTCATTTTTAAACCTGTAATTTCCATCATTTCGCCTTGATGAGACGTCTAAAAGTAAGCAAGATAACTTTTATAAATATATGTATATACATATACTAAATACTACAAAATATGGCATTTAAAGTCATGAGCTAGGAAATCAGCAATCCTCCAATGCGCAATCATTCCATGCTTTAGCTGCCATATCTGTGTGCGACGAACACACAGCTAATCCTGTTTATATACACTCGTATGTATGGTAGCCACTAGCACGCATTTAGGAGGAGATGAGAGATCAGTGTGGAATACAAATTAGGCGTATAATGTCAGCGTGTCATGGTGTGGAAAATGAAAGGGGATGAGGAACTTTGTAATTGGTCATTAAACACATATTCTAAGTGACCCATCATAATTGCTTCAGAAAAGACTACTCGATGTTGGCGTGTGAGAGAGGCTTCCATTACACAGACAGATGGACAGACAGACGCGTTTTAGGGCAAGATTAATAGACACAAAATTTGTTCTTATGCAGTGCGAAACATCAGGAAGTCATTACAGCTTGAAGTACGAGTGTTTGTATGTAAGGAACACGCAACACCACGCGATGTTACGGCTTTCCCTTCGAGCAGTAAACTGGTCGCTGCTGGTCGTAGGAATGCTTATACAGTTATATAATTTAGGGATTCGTAGCAATAGCCAAAAAATGAGAAAGCTCTCTCAGTGTTTCTGTTGTAGAATATTTAGTGTATGATTAGAATTAGTTTAATAACAGTTACTTACAAAGTATTTCAATTTTCTATTACGACTCAACAGGAGAAACATATTAAATGGTACGGGTTATGTATTAACGTAGGTTTTGATAATGTGAAAAAGAAGGTTGGGATGGAATTTACACTTGTCTCTCAATGAGAACACAAAAACAGGCGACGTTTTTTGTACAGGTGTTTCATAAACAGACACCACGAAGAAGACGATGAAACTTATGTACAGATAATAACAGGAAACACGTCATGTTACAACCATAATGGTTGACACGTCAGTTTACTAAACATACCCTTACGTAAACACGTTTCTTTCATGGCACTGTTTCAATGGCAAAGTGTTATCTCCCCCCCCCCCCCCAAAAAAAAAACCTAGAGTAAAAACGTTAGTAGGTCAATTCAATTTTGTGTGTTACAATTCCTACTTAAATTCTTCTGCACAAAACTTTTATCAAAATTAATCGACTTTCTCTAAGATCCGTTCATTACCGACTCTGTCCTGTGGGTATCTTGGTAAGATTAACACTACAGTAACAAAACTGTATCTACAGTAAATGCCAATACGTGCCAATCAGTTACACAAAATGCCAAAAAAAAACAAGTTTTGTTTACTCCATTCGAGCACAAATTTAGCCATAGCACAAATTTAGCCATAGCACAAATTTTCTCCAGCATGTTCTATGACACACGTATCATTTAACATACGATCATAATATCATGTAACATATAGTCAAAATAGACTGTACGGAAACATAGGGCATGTGGACGAAAAATGTGGCTGTACGCTAATTGAGATAATTTCCAATCGTAGAGCGTACAGAAGGAAAATTATCACTGAAAAAATCTTTATTCAGATTTCCATTTGAAGACGATAAGAAATGAACAACTGGAGGTAAAGAAAAACTTTTATTAGGACAGGCCACAAATACTGCTTAACTGAAAGCTCTGTGAGAAAAAAAAATGTATCATGACAATTACATGCTGGGTGACAGGGCGGACATTTCGTTTGGATCTCATATGTAAAGTATAAAGTAACAATTTACATTGCAAGAAATACATAAAAATTAAGTTTTAAGCTCATGGTTCCGTGCATCGTAATTCAATGTTCATAATAATCCAACCAAATGCAAGAGTATGCAGATATTTATTTACTGCAAAGCTACTCTACATGTTTCGAGTGTCACAGCACCCATCATCAGGAGTACTAAAAACTGTAACCACAGCCTCCGGTACAAGTCATAATACTGGTACAGATACTTCCCTCCAACGTGGCCCGATCGGGCTGCGGTTACAGTTTTTAGTACTCCTGATGATGGGTGCTGTGACACCCGAAACATGTGTAGTAGCTTTCCAGTAAATAAATATCTGCATACTGTTGCATCTGGTTGGATTTTTATTAACATAAAAATTAAGGTTACTATTTCACGTCAATTTCTCTAAATATGCCGTCAACTGAAACAAATGAAAAATTACATTTCATAATTCCGAGATTTATGTTGATGTCAACGAAAAATAATCATTTCTGTATTATTGTCAATGGTTCATAATCTCTGACACCGCAAACTACAGGTGCATACAGGCAGATACGGATAAATACTGACCATCCTGTTCGTGTTAACAAGGCATTTAAGTTGAAACAATCCTAAACAATCACACTGTTTTGAAATGTGTTCCCACTCCTCTTATCTCGCTAAGTTAAATTTACATATCATTTTATCAAAACGTCAATTTCATTTAAATCACAGCGCGAAGGTTAGGTTAGGTTAGGTTAGGTTAGGTTAGGTTAGGTTAGGTTAGGTTAGGTTAGGTTAGGTTAGGTTAGGTTAGGTTAGGTTAGGTTAGGTTAGGTTAGGTTAGGTTAGGTTAGGTTA
>Ga0123357_10013456_pt1 | contig 10626 bp, 6 predicted proteins | sample TergutEmb28metaG_FD_89873 | JGI IMG/M metagenome (GOLD analysis project Ga0123357, IMG submission 89873) | Embiratermes neotenicus P4 segment gut microbial communities from Petit-Saut dam, French Guiana - Emb289 P4 | ecosystem: Host-associated > Arthropoda: Insects > Digestive system > Gut ...
ACAGTACACAAACACACAGGTATAACCACAAGAACACAAAACAGTACATAAACACACAGGTATAACCACAAGAACACAAAACAGTACACAAACACACAGGTATAACCACAAGAACACAAAACAAAACCCAGCGGAAGAAGAAAGAAGGCCTTCACATAAGGCCCAAGTTAAGCCCGAGAAAAGACTCAGCACTCCCAGCAGTAACAAGTTAAAAAAAAATTCTAATACAAAAAGAAACATCCGGTATTTCCAGAGCAGGTGAAATCAGTAGAAGAAAGTTTATGATTTGTTGACCGTGCATCTGTTTTGTTGACCGTGCATGTTTTGTTGACCGTGCATCCCGGTATGATCCTTGTAAATAACCAAACTGACGCACAAGTTTTTCTTGTATGTTTATTTCTATTTTCGACATGTTTCGGGCAGCCATGTGCCCATCATCAGGAGAATTATTGTATCAATACAACACCTCGTTTATGTTACTCTGTGTAGATGACGGTCTGGTATGCATACCAGACCGTCATCTACACAGAGTGACATGAACTAGGTGTCGTATTGATACAATAATTCTACTGATGATGGGCAAATGGCTGCCCGAAACATGTTGAGAATAGAAATAAACATACATGATGTGCGTCAATTTGGTTATTTACAAGGATCAGTAGAAGAAACTCCATTTCAAAACACTAATAAGTTTCCTAAACATGTCTACATCTCTGCTGATTGATTATGCCTCTTGTACACAGCTAGCAGAAGGATAGATTTTGTGTGTCACATAATAATAATAATAATAATAATTTTCCTTCTTTTTCTTGTCTGCCCGTTTGATTCACCCTCAGCCATTTTGACCTATGTCCAAACAGTTCCAAAAACTCTTTTCACTTTACTAGCGACAAGAGTTCTCAGAACTGTTTGATAAAATAATGCCTTTTTGGTAAATCTGGCTCCATTTTAGTATTGCTTCACTCATGTAAATGTTGAATATTGTGGGTCATAAAGCACAGCCATATCTGACACGGTGATTTCGTCTGATAATTGTTTACCTTGACCTTTATTTTGTTTTCATAGTAAATTTCTATTACACTTTTTAATAATAAATTGGGAGGGGACCGCAGTAGCACAGTGGTTAAGGTGCTATGGTACAAATCGGAAGGTCGCGGGTTCGATTCCAGATGGTGTCACTGGAATTTTTCATTGACGTAATCCTTCCGATCGCACTATGGCCCTGGGGTCGACTAAGCCTCTAATAGAAATGAGTACCAGGAGTATTTCCTGGGGGTAAAGGCGGCCGGTGCGTAAGGCTGACAACCTTACCACCATCCTTTGCCGTTGTCATGTAATCTGGGAACCTTAATTTCCTGGAACCGTATGGGCCATTCCAGGCCTGTAACGGGACTGATTTTAATAATTAATTGGGAACATTTTGCTTTTTAATATTTCAAACAGTTTGTCTTTTTTACAAAAGGAGTACTTGGAAAACGTTAGGGTATGTCTTTAGGAGATTCGCTTTTTCGCAAAGGGCGCCTATCAGCTTCGCCGTTTCCAGCCGCCCGTTTGTCCGTCTATCCGCATCTACCGGCACGACTCGCACTTGACGCGGATTTCTGTAAAACTTCAAATTTGGGACTTTTTTTTTTTTTGAAAACCTGCCGAGAAACTCCGGATTCGGTTAAATTTGTACAAAAACCTACAAAAATTTACACGAAGACCAGAGAAAGTGACTTTTTGATTACAACCAAAAAGATTCGACTATTTTTTTTCATTATTTACTTCTAAAAGGCTCTGCATGTTTCAGGCGGTTCCTCCGCCCATCATCAGGAGCACATAACTGTACGCTCAGCTTCAGGTATTGTCAACTGCAATGGTGCAGTGTACAGTTGTGTGCTCCTGATGATGGCCAGAGGAACCGCCCGAAACATGTAGAGCCTTTTAGAAATAAAAAAATAAAAAAATATTTGCGTCTTGTTGGTTGTAATAAAAAATTATAAGAATGATGCACGGACACAAGAATATCAGATCAAGGAAAGTGTTATTTTGTAAGGCGACATATATTCGCCACAAAACGGCTGGTATGCAACATGCAATTGCTCTACATATTTAACAGTAACGTGTAGGTAAAAAAAACATGTATACATAACTCAATGTTGCTTTTACATTCCAACAATTGTTACACGAATACGCCACAATTTTACGATATATGTACATTCCCTATACTTTCCACTTTTGTATCAAGAACCTTTGCTCCCATGGCCAGAAGTGAAGCATGTATTTTGTAAATATAATGAGAGTTTTCTCACTGCATCAAGCTGTTGGTGATAAGCAAGGGGGGCTGGATGTATTGAATAACAAATGTCTTAGGTTAATGGTCTGCTTTTCTTGGTTCCTCTGAATATAGTCCCTGATGAATAAAATCAAGCCTTCAGCACCGTTACATATATTCCAGCTGTCCCACTCCAAACAAATAAAATGATATTTATCGCGTTCAGTGGCGGATTCAACTAGGCAAATTTAGATGTTTCACGCTCAGGTATAAATTTCACGTGAAAGTCACGGTCACTTTCGATTTCGGAATAAGACATAGTTTAGGTACCGTAAGTTGGACGTGTCCAAGAAAATATGCGTTAAGACAAGAGTAATTTGGAAAAATAATAATGATTTCCATACGTTTTGTGAGTGCATGGGGAATCACAAAATTTCAGTTTAATTTCTTTGAGTATTTCTTCTGTCCTATATTATTTTCTTTTGGTAGATAGATGGACAGACAGACAGACAGACAGATAGACAGACAGATAGACAGACAGATAGACAGACAGACAGAGAGACAGACAGACAGACAGATAGATAGATAGATAGATAGACAGACAGATAGATAGACAGATAGACAGACAGACAGATAGATAGATAGATAGATAGATAGACAGATATACAGACAGACAGATAGATAGATAGACAGACAGGCAGACAGATAGATAGATAGATAGATAGATAGATAGATAGATAGATAGATAGATAGATAGATAGATAGATAGATAGATAGACAGACAGACAGACAGACAGACAGACAGATAGATAGATAGGTAGATAGATAGATAGACAGATAGATAGGCAGACAGACAGACACAGTTTTTGTATGTAGTTTCTTTGTATTGTGATACAAATGAGTATTTTTCTCCCTACAAAAATCGCTACTGTAGAACTTCTACATTACATAGTTTATAAACGTTATAAAAATTCTCTTTTTGTTTGTGCTGTAGTATACAAACATGAGGACAACGTTCTAACCAATGCGCTGCTGCGATCAGAGCTGCACTCGTACTTTGGCACTAACCGCATCTGATGTTGGCCAAATTACCGGTTATGCAGACTAAGGAAGCTACGACAGTAGTATCTCACTCGAACTGGTAAATATTCAACACAAAGTCCACACTCACCTTCACAAGTTGTTAGAACTACGGCGTAAGCATAAGAACCAATCAGAGATTATAGCTTGCTTGTAGTAAGCATTGTGAGGTTACAGTGAAGAACAATACATGACTCAAACAATGCGACGAAACTTTGATTTACGGGAATTTTCGTGACGACAGTAAGAATTTGATTCACTGTGGAATAAGAAACCAACTAGATGTCACCTAGTTTTATATTTATTTCTCCTTTATAAGTTGCTCAACATTTTTCGGGCGACCTTGTGCCCATCCTCAGGAGCTGACGACTTAGTGGTATTTTTGCCGCGTGTGATGTAGTGCCGTGGCTGTGTAGGCGGTCAGATCCGGTTGGCTGGTTGTGTGTCCATTGGGGAGTACGTAGCACAACTACACACAACCAGCCAACCGGATCTGACCGCCTACACAGCCACGGCACTACACCACACGTGGCAAAAATACCACTAAGTCGTCAAATCCTGAGGATGGGCACAAGGTAGCCCGAAACATGTTAAGCAACTTATAAAGGAGAAATAAGTATAAAACTAAGTGGCATTTAGTTGGCTTCTTATTCCACATTGAACTACGATGCACGGTCAACCACACATTAAATTTATTTCACGTTTACAAATTTCGAACACCAAACATCGTAACATAAATATTTGGCACATCACGGGTACAAAAATATTCCAAAAATTTAGAAGCCACCTCAGAATTTTAGACACAACCAGGGTGATATGAAGATGCAGAGGACCCAAAAATTATGTGTGTGTAGAGTACAAAACTTAGTCGCCCGACTGAACTGGCGGCCGGGGTTTGTGCATCCCTGCGATAAATACAGCACTAATATAAATATTTATTAATCTGACCGTCACGATAAAAATGGAAGCTATATAGCAGCAAGTGGTAATGGTCTGCTTCGCGATACTAACATTCAGACACCTGATATCCAAGTTTCGATATCGTCTGTATTAATAGTATCGATCAGACAAAATTCTGAATTAGTTTATCGCCTCATCTCACCCACTTTTCTAACCTGTACGTTAAAACCATCTTTCAACTTCTAATTCGACCTTCAAGGTGTCACCCGAAATGTGGACCCAGTATATAATTTGGATATTTGATTCCTAGTAGAAATGCTGAACTTTTTTCAATTGTTAGCTGACGGTCACTTCCAAGGACAGCTACGTGTGTACCTGTACTGGAATAAATATTCAAAATTGAAGCTGCTAATAGAATATGATAGAATAATCCGAAGGCAAATCCTAACCGGTGTCATGTTATAGATGCTTCGTCTAGTGGAACACACCTTCTATGTAAGTTACGAGTATGGATGTTGACTATCACGGATGAAATATGGAAATACCTACAATCACGGTTGCAAACTTAAACACAAAAACCTTAAATGTAACACCGGTTTGTCTTCCACTGATTCTTTGTCACGCCAAATGCACTGATAGTGTACGTATAGGTAATTACGGAGAGAAAAAAATTGCGTGAGCATTTGCATATGAGTGAAGTAGAGCTCAGTTGAAATGTGATTGCACACGGTGACGCACGGTAGGGGAAGTGAAGGGGAAACATGCGAGTGGAGTGGGTAACCAGTAGTCTTGCACTCTACCTCAGAACATGGTGTATCCAGCATTACTACCATTACTACAGCCGATGCGCACACCTCGGCTGCCAGTAGTCGACTGCACTGACCACCCCCCACCCCCCCCATGCCAATTTAAATGGACTCTACCCAATGCGAAAACCGTTTATACAAGTACAAATCCAGAACCGAAAGCTTTTTATGCACAAAGTAATCCCAAAGCACAGCCCTGTTTTACAAACAAATAAAACCAAATTCTGACCTTGTTTATTTTCAAACCCAGAGGCTAACCTTACTTAACCCCCACCACACACACACACACAGAACCAGAACTTAGATTTGATTCATAGACAAAACTATATTCTATAGCTGGTTTGAGGTTCGTAATAGTGCAGTCGGTATAGCGAATCGCTACGGGCTGAACGGTGCGGGGATCGAATCCCGATGGGAGGCGAGATTTTCCGCAAACCGTCCAAGCCGGCCCTGGGGATCACCTAGCTCCCATAAAATGGGCATCGGGCCCCGTACTGTACCCGGAGATAAAGCGGCAGGGTCGTGGTGTTGACCACCCACCCTCCCAACTAGCGCCGAGTTTAAAGAAAGAGTATAGCTATACCTGTGTTCTACCCCTGGGCCTTCATGGCAAGTTATATGGTGAAATGTAGTCTTATATATTAAACAGAGTCAGTTGATATTATCGCCACCTGGGTACCGTACAGAAGTATTTCTTCTGATTTTAGGCGCCTTCGCATAATTTCTTAAAGCTACTATTAGCTTTGTCATGTCTGTCTATTTGTCTGTTCGTCCGTCCGCCTGCATGAAACAACTCGGCTCCCACTGGACGCATTTTCATGAAATTTGATATTTGGGTATTTTTAGAAAATCCGTCCAGAAAATAGAAGTTCCATTAAAATCAGTTTGGAATAACCGGTACTTTACATGAAAGCCAATATATATTTCTTATATCTCGAATATTCTTCTCAGCAAGAGAAACATTTCAGACGGAAGTGGCAAAGAAAATCAAAACATATTTCATATTCAATTTTTTTTTCTCTCGAAAATCTTGCGGTCTATGAGGTAATGTGAAAAAATACAACACAGCTGGCCAGACCACACCTGACCATGTCGCATGCGCGTTTTATACCAGATACCTAAGGCTATAAACATACACTCAGAATATGTGATAGTTATTGATTTTCCACTGTAACAATGGTTATACGAACGCGCCTCAGTTTTGGGTTATAGGAAATGCCTGACTTATTTATGTTGGTAACAGTGACTCACTCAGCTTCTATGCTAGCTGTTATCTGTGACAGAGTGACTGTAATATACATGCAATATGGCGAGAATTTTACATGGCAAGACATCAAAATAAGGCAGAATCAAAGACAGCTATTAGGACTCTAATTGCATGTTTACTTCTAAATATTACTATCGTCTAAGGAATAATAAGATATCGAAGTATAGCAAGTGAAGAACTACGCCGAGTGAAATGTCAGAATAAAAGTTAACCATTCAATATTTGACCGGAATACACTTTTAATGGTCCGTAGCGGACATTGATATATCGTAACTATCTAACGTATGCACGACACAGAGTTAGAACATTTGACCTACTATAGACTTCGACATTCCTTTACTTCATTGAGGTAGGTCCGTCTGTTGTGCTGGCTGTGTGTAGAAAACCGAGAACACTTTCCTGTTGAAAGCGCAAAATGAAGGACCGGGTGAGCGGGTGGCTACACGGGACTCGAACCTATAAAGGGCTCTAAAACATCACTGGAATAATCGGAAATGTTGTGCAAGTAAACTCAGAATTTCTCTGAAAATTATTCCCCATTTTGGGCAGGTGCTTTCAAAAATAATTACCATCCCTGTTTTAAGCGGAAAAAGTTTAAAGAACTTGGGTTTAAAGGGGTATCAAGTTACTATCTGCCCGGTGCACCCGCATGTTTGGGTCGGCCATGGAAGAGTAAACACGTGGGCTATATTTAAAAGTAATATCTAAACACGTAACACAAAGATTAAATTAATTAAAGAGCTTTGCTATGAAAGCATGTTGACGGATATTCTATACCAGAAGTATGTGGCAGATGGACATCGCATACATTATAATGTGTGTTGGAACAGAAAAACAAATCTTGTTTGCGTTGCCAGTTTTTCAAGAAGTGCCAGACACGTGTTAGACACGTGTTAGGGGAACACCATTATGCAGCGTTCTTTGCAGAACTAAAAATAGTGAATTCACACTGTATGCATTTACAATAATTTTGATGGTGCAGTTGGTGGAGTCACCGCGCCACAACACAGGAGGTTCCGGGTTCGAATCCCGCTAGTTTTCTTGGGAATTTTTCAAGTGACCTCTTTCTTGTGTCCGTAATCAGGAGCCCCTGGGGGTCCACTCATCCTCTGACAGAAATGAGTACCAAGGACTTTCCGTAGGGGTAAAGTGACGTCGGAGAGTACAGCTGACAGCTGTGTCGTCCTGGTTGTGCCGAAAGTCACATTGAGGGTGGAAGCCCAACATTCCTTCCGCCCTCTGAGTCTTCACAAGTTGTTACGCGAAAGCTGTGCATGTACCATAGTACAAGGAAGTACAATATTAGTTTTGGGGACCGCGGTAGCACAGTGATTAAAGTGCTGTGCTACAAATCGGAAGGTCGCTGGTTCGATCCCAGCTGGTGTCATTGGAATTTTTAATTGACATAAACTCCTTCCGATCGCACTATGGCTCTGGGGTCGACTCAGCCTCTAATAGAAATGAGTACCAGGAGTATTTCCTGGGGGTAAAGGTGGCCGGTTCGTAAGGCTGACAACCTTAACACTATCCTGTGACGTCATGAAATCTGGAAACCTTAACTTCCTGGAACCCTCTGGGCCACTCCAGGCCTGTAATGGGATTGCTTTACCTTTGCCTATGTGGTCCACCTGGCATGCAGAACATACCTGTAACTGTGCTTGACAATTAGTAATAACTTTGCAGCAGACGTTCATCAGTGGCCCTAATTTCAACGGAAGAGCCCTTTTATCCATTAACTTGATGATATTCAGAACTGAACTGTGACCAAATTACTGCAGGTTGTGTGCCTTTGAGCACTTATGGTTAATTTCCAGTCACGATTACAGAAATGTTCCTTGCTAAAGCAAGGAACAGCGTAGCTCCCTGAAGATGATCTTAGGCTCGAAACATATTGGAGCGAATTTAAATGTTTTAATGTAAAAAAATTTTATATATGCGCATTAGTTGGTGTGCCAATTAAATGTGTTATAATTTATTGACATGGGCTGGGCATGTAGCGAGTATGGGTGAGGAGAGGGGGTTGTATAGGGTCTTGGTGGGGAAAACGGAGGGAAGGAGACCACCGAGGAGACCTAGCCGTAGATGGGTGGATAATATTGGGATGGATCTCCAGGAGGTGGGATGTGGGTATATGGACTGGATTGGGCTGGCCCAGGTTAGAGACAGGTGGCGGACGCTAGTGAGTGCGGTAATGAACTTTCGGGTTCCGTGAAATGCGGGGAATTTCTTGACTAGCTGCAAACCAGTTAGCTTCTCAAGAAGGATTCTGCACCATGGAGTAAGTAAGTGATAATTTATTGACAGCAGAATATGTTGAGCCAAGAAAAGGAGTGAAATAGGAAATGGATAAAAATTACACAAGGCGAGACTTCGTTGTGTTACGTGACGTGTTATTAAGTTAAGGAATGTGATTTGGATGTAAATTGCCATAAATAAGCAAAAAACACTGCGTAATATTTTAATTAATTTCGTAAAACGAACATAAATGGGGACCAATGTTGCTGATAAGTCCTTAGACCCGACCAGGAAGGAAAGAAGCTAATGTTTCTGTCAGAATGGCGTGAATTTCCTTCGGCGCATTGCCTTGCGGAAAAAGAAACTTGATGACAGCTCGCGTCTCGATGTTGTTGAAATCGCGCGCGTCCCTGACATGCTACCGAGCTTCTTTCCTTTCTGGCCGCGCTAAGGACTTATCAGCACCCCGGTAGATGGTCACCATAATTCCTGTTTTCCCAATCACATGAATCTTTTCTGACCCAAAAATCTCCATCCCGGCGGGTCCGTTCTTAATTTGTAGAAATATCTTGTTTTTTTTTTTAATATTGGCTATTCCTTGAAGTTTTTGCATATTTTAAGGTAATGAAATACAATAAAAATAATTTTACCACTTTTAAAAGAAATAATTACGCTTAACTATAATATTATAATATCACTTTCCGAGACAAGGGATAAAAACTTATGATTTCAATAGTCGAGATTCGGAATGTCTCGGAAAAGTTTGGCAGTATTCGTGACTACTCCATTCCTTCTTAGGCATGAATATGTCAATGAGTGGAGAATGAGAGACATAACACAGCCAGAGTCAGCTATATTGTTATTAAATATTAAATAAATATCTGCCTATCTAACTGCCTAACTAAATAATTGCAAGGAGCAGAGTCCTTCTTGAGAAGCTAACCGGTTCTCACCCAGTCAAGAAATTCCCCGCTTTTTATGGAAACCGAATGTTCATTATCGCATTCAAAAGAGCCCGCTACACTTCCATTTGTTGAGCCAGATCATTCCAGTCCATACCACAATCAAAATTCATGGAAATGCACTTTATTATACTTCCATCTAAGCCTAGGTCTTCCAAGTGTATTCTTTTCCTCAGGTTTCCCCACCAAAGACCTGCTTACATCTCTCGTCTCCCCATATGTGCTACGTGCCCCGCCCATCTTATTCTTCTTAATTTGATCATCCGAATAATATATGTTGAGAAGTACACGTCATTAAGCTCCCCATTATGTAGTTTTCTCCACTCTCCTGTTACCTCTCGTTATTACAAACTGCATGGAATAAACATTGTGAGGTTATGATGCCTATAATGACAAACGTATATACCAAATTTCATAAAGATCGGTCAGAAAATTCAGAATTCGAAATGTGGAAAACGCAGAAGAATAAGCGGCTAGAATGGTGATAATATAAGCTTACTTCAATTCCCTATTTTTTAAAGAGAAATTTGGGCTGCAATACGAGGGCTTATTGTGAAAGGTGACTTTTGTCACGGGGAAAATCAATTCTCGGTGTTTGTCCAGTGACGCAGCTGCTTGGAAGCTTTAACCACACCTCTGATTGTTACCTATATCGGTTCCGTATTTCAGGTGCTCATTCATGACCACAGAAGTCAAAGAAACCAGTTCTTATGCACTGTAATATTCCATAGTTTCCATTACGAAGCACATCTCTAAAACGATGAAACTTTATACAAATATCGACTGGTCTAATCCCCCCCACAGGCAGACTAACAAATAGTTAACTGTAACTTTGAAATTACCTTTTCCGTGCAAATTGCTTTAAAAGGCCATTTATGAAACCAAAAACCCGCGCACACGGCAGACACATCCGTATAGTCCTTCACTACTTCTACATTTTTAGGTACATCTGCATCACTCTCAGGGAGTTCATGCAACCAAATTTAAAATTTGCCGAAATATAGCAGAGCAAATCAGTAATATTCATTATGTGTAGCATTCAGCAGCTAAATTCAAAATGCAAGGTACTTGATACAGAAGCAAGTACGAGCCTAATACATTATAAATTATTATTATTAT
>Ga0123357_10013458_pt1 | contig 10626 bp, 5 predicted proteins | sample TergutEmb28metaG_FD_89873 | JGI IMG/M metagenome (GOLD analysis project Ga0123357, IMG submission 89873) | Embiratermes neotenicus P4 segment gut microbial communities from Petit-Saut dam, French Guiana - Emb289 P4 | ecosystem: Host-associated > Arthropoda: Insects > Digestive system > Gut ...
ACAGGTGGCGGACGCTTGTGAGTGCGGTAATGAACCTTCGAGTTCCGTGAAATGCGGGGAGTTTCTTGACTGGCTGCAGACCAGTTAGCTTCTCAAGAAGGACTCTGCACCATGGAGTAAGTAAGTACAGTTGCCTGCGAGGGCGCACCCATTTATTTCTTTGTGTTTCATTTGTACAAGCAGTAGCCAAGCGTCAATCGTGTCGCCGTATACAACCGCGTATTTCATTTGGCCAGCGCGATAGTCGCAGCGACTAAAATCGCTCGTGCGCAGCCGGCCTTATGTTGCTGTGTTTGCCTTTCCTTCGGGTCCAAAGCTTAAGCAACCCCTTGTGCTTTAATCTGTATTCATCTCTAAACAACTGTGTTAAAATTGGCAAACAATTATCCTCTGAATTTCGAGGTAACAAAGGTCTGATACAAGTAGAAGCAACTGCTCCTTTACTGTTTAATAGTGTTGGAAATTGAAATTAGACGATCTGAAATAGAAACACAGGAAACCATATTCGAAAAATGTAGTAAAATTATAACATAGGCTGGTCGTGTAGTTATTACGGGAAAAAGATTACAAGCTCTAAAAGAAGTAATTACATCACTGCTTGAACAAACAAATAAGATGGGATCAGAAATAAATAAAAAGACAAAATTTATGATAACATAACAAAATATTTACATGAAAATGAATATGTAACAATTTGTACACACAATTTTGAAACAGTGAAAGATTATACATATCTTGGTACAATTTTATTAAAAATGAATAAAGATCAGAGACTGAAAAAAGAAATACATATTCAAACAGAGGATATTACGCAATTCTTCCTGCACTAAAGAGAAAATCAGTACTACTCCGAGCACAAGAAATAATAATCTGTAAGTCGGTAATGAGATCAGTGACAACATATGGAGGAGAATTTTGGACCCCGAATAAAGATACTGCCAATCGGCTGGCTGGTTTTGAAAGGAGAGTACTAAGAAGAATATTTTGTGGAATTAAAGTAAATGAAAACTGGAGAAATATAATAAGGAGTTAGTGCAGATGTTTGGAAATTTAGATACACTTTCATTTGTCATGATAAGTCAGTTGAATTGGATTGGTCATGTTAATAGAATGGATAGTAAAAGACAATGAAGTCAAGTAAGTATTTAGCAATAATCCTCAGGGAAGTCGAGTAAGAGGAGGACCAAAAACAGAAGGTGGAACTGTGTACAAACAGATATTAATAATCCAAAATTACAAATTGAACAGGTAGGTCAAAAGCAGAGCTGACTGGAAGGAGGAGGAGGGGGAAGAGGGGGAGGAGAAGATGAAGAGGGAGGAGAAGATGAAGAGGGAGGAGAAGAAGAAAATAAGGAGAAGAAAAGAGAAGCAGGAGGAGGAGGAGAAGGGGGAGAAGGGGAGGAGAAGGATAAGGAGAGGGGGAGGAGGGGGAGAAGGGGAAGGAGGAGGAGGAGGAGGAGAATGAGGAGGAGGAGAAGAAGAAGTAATTGTTCGAAATATTTTCACAGTTTATTATAAAACACAGAATAAATATATATGTATATGCAGGAATATACAGTATATATTTATAAACACAAAATACGTAACGCTTAAGCTTGGTTAGTCATTCACACTCTACAACTTTCTATTAAAATCGACGGTGGGCACTCAAAATGGTAGATTACATGTCAAACCACATGATCAAATTCTATAAGTACATGACACTTCTTTATGCAATCGCTGATAACTTGCGGAGCAGCATGTATTAGCAGTTAATTATTTGTATAATAATAATAATAATAATAATAACGAAGGTTAAAGCTATATAACAATGCAACAAACGAAGCTGGATCCCCTGATCAATTTTGCAGCTCTGTGTAAATAATGGACTTCAAATTTTATGGAGCAAACACTTAGGGTAATATAAATGGATATAATTATTTCACAAGAAACGTTATGTTTATAACCAAGTCGCCCATTACGTAAGTTTATTTCTCTCCTCCATAACCAATTCACTTTATAACTTAAATTGTTACCATAATTATTAATTAGCACACTACAACCAGACTTCTGTACCAAGTAACTTTCCGAAACACTGCTACTAAAAACGCAGTCTGACTATATAGAAAAAAAAAATCCATCCCAAATGTCATAAAACGTACACTGTCGTTACCCTGGGAACTTTCTTTTGCCCCTCAAGTAGAGTTTTAAGTATTTAATGGAAGTCGAAGAATTGGAATGTTGGCCAGCTCTCCTCACTATGCAGCGCCACAGACGGACGTCGAACCACGGTACTCTGAACCCGATTCCACACGATAGCCCTCCGGTCTTTCCTTAGTAGCCTGGTACACAAATGTTATACCCGTAATCTGAGCGCGGGAAGCAAATAATACCCTAGTCCTCAGCAGCCTTGGACGCAACTGATACACAGTCATTATCAGAAAAATGACAGCGGGAAGCACCTATTAAACTCTGGTGAAAATGAATACCTTGGCAATGATATCCATTGCAGCAGTAGAGTGAGAATGAGTCCCCAGGCACTGTAGACTGTTGTAAGAGGGGTTAACAGTGAGTCCCTTGGTACTGCAGTCTCAAACAACACAGGAAATGTACGTATAATGTAACATTCAGGCGCGTTCGCGTAGCCACTGTTGGCGTGGAAAAGCAGAAAGTATTACGTATTCTGAGTGTGTGTTCGTAGCCTTTATAATCCAGCATGCAAAGCGCATGTGTATATTACATTGTCATCTGTGGCCTGTCCGTACCCATCACATTTTTCAAAATTATCTCATAAATAGTACGATTTTCGAGAAATGAAATATTGAACATAAAATAAAATGTGTGTTATGATTATCTCTATAACTTTTGTCTGAAATATTTCTCATTCTAAGAAGAATTCAGCAATATATTATAAACGGACATAGGTACCCATGTAAAGTACCCGCTTTTCTTGTCAGATTTTATTGAAACAGGAAATTTAATAAAAAGTTTTCGAAAAATATCAAATTATCAAATTTCAAGAAAATCCGCCAGGTGGCAGCCGAGTTGTTCCATGCGGACAACAACAGGCATGACGAAACTAATAATCCTTTTTCGCAATTTTGAGAACGCGCCTAAAATGGATCTTCTGTACCAACCCCTGACGACACTTGAGACAATCAGGAAAAAAATGACTGGCAGCTGAACAGCATGCTCGGAAAAAAACCTGGTCCAGTGCCATTTTGTCCACCACAAATACCACACACACTATAATGGGATTAATCCCAGCCTTAGCGGTGAAAATCCGGCGACTACTCGCCTCCGCTGGACAATGCAATTCGCTGGCTTGCTTCAGATTTAGGGTTACACAAGTTTGCTGGCTAGATACCCCATCCAGTGGTTTATTCGAGATAACCCCATCTGGTCTGCCACACTTGCGCCAGTTAACCTGGGATGATGATAACGTAAACTTCAGCATCCTCTGACCAAGATTTCCACAAACAAGATTAAGATACGTCGGTATGGTAACTAACTTACGGGCTAGACGACCACGGAATCAGCGTTCGATTCTCGACAGAAACATGGGATCGACTCTGGGGACTACCTAGTCTCCAATCCAATACATACTGGGGGATTCATTCCTGGGAGGTGAAGTAGCAGAGGCGTGAAACTGGCCGCCCACCTTCATTCAGGGCCGAGGTAAAGAACGTGTGTCCATCACCCATACGTCTTCATGGCTGTATACTTAAATAAGAACATGGATAGCTTCGCTCTCATTACTTTTATGCTCAAAATTTAGTGTCATCATACTGTCTGGTGTTTACACAACTACTCATGTGAACACTGAAACTTCTCATAGATATGTGAGTGTTGTCATTCTGTTGCAGCAATATTTGTAATAAGTCATTTCAGAAAGATGCAGATTATATAACAGGAAAAATAAATGCGACTTCAACGTCCTTGTCACTCACATTCCTCCACGCAGGGGATCAACACGACAATAGCAGGCGTTATCTTTCCACTATATGTTAAGTACTTACGAACAAACAAAGGCACCATTCCTTCTCACGGTATGTGCTTGCATTCATTGTCAGTATCGTAACACTCATAAACAGCACCTACAAATTCAAAAATAAAATGATATGTAGATTAGGAAATTGCAGTTGGCGAGTTTTTATACTTTCGCAGTGATATAGTTAGTTTGAGGTCTCTGTTCTTCTGGATGTTTCGCCGCACAGCTGTGTTACTGGTGTCTGCCGTATCGAGACAACGTGGCAGTTTCATCTTCAAGGGTTGTCTCAAAACGTCCGGCACCAATAACACAGTGACGCGGCGCCACTGTCCAGAAGAAAAGAGACCTCACGCACGTAAAAATTGGGAAAAGGGACTAAAATCGCATCCAAAAACTCCACCACAATACTCGCACGTGGTTACCGTACCAATTGGCAAGTATATTGTGTAAATTTCATAACACATTTTGACACTATTAGGTCCATGACAGGGAACTGAAAGTTATATTTGTACAGCTGGCACAACGAAGTCAGCATAGCGACTAAGCTTCGAGTTGAACGGTCCGGAGTTCCAATCCCGGCAAGGGCAATAGGTTTTCCTCCTCACCAAAATCCCCGGACCGACACTGAGACCCATCCGGTCTCATAATCAATTGGTACCGGGGTTCTTTCGCGAGGCTAAAGTGGCCGGGGCGTTTAGTTGACCATTCCTCTCCTTCCAGTGCCAACGTTAAGAACAAATGAAGCTAAACCTCTACCGACCCTAAATGCTCTGAACATTTTACGGCTCTCCTTAGACTTTCCAACGTCCATTGCCGTCGATGTCTAGCACAAGGTTGTATGTAGTTTTGTGGCACACCTTCATACGGCTGAATAAGTAAAAACATGCATCAGTCACAAAAAGCCTTAAGAAAACATACGAACACCCCGCTTCACTTCAGATCCGAACAGACAGGAGTCTCGCATGGCATGGCACTTCGTCCTTGATAAATCTGTATGTGTACCACTTTTCGAAAGGGAGACCCCACACTACCCTCCGTGGCTTATAGATACTCAACGTGGACGAAACCTAGATAATGTAAATGCTACGTTAGTTAACTGATCGTCCAAAATCACACACATGACACAAACACAATTAACGAACATAAACCACGTGAAATAAAAAGTCCTACAAATTCGCGAATAAAACGCCTCCACTTACCTGGCGATCAGAAATTGTGAATCACAAACAATTACGAGCGACCAATATGTACGTTCACTTTTCTTCACATAACCAACCCAACAGTGGAATGCGTGCGCAATTTCCTCCTGGCTCGAAACACGGGAAATGTGGCATCTCTCCCGGTGTGGCATCTCACCCGGAAACAACGTATATGGCGTTCGCTCAGACGCTGAAAACATATCACTTTTTTGCTCCGAGAAAAGCACATGGAGTAAACACTTGATTTAAATTCCAGGAACTTAACAGACGACTTAAAAACAAAGAGCTATAAATATGGATAAGAAATATCGGTGGACAGATACTAACAAAAGGAAATCGAAATACTCAGAGAAACCCCGTGTCAGTGGCGCGACGTGCACCACAAATCCAATACGGAATGTTCTGAGACTAAACTGATATTCCGTAAAATTTACATGAGAAAAATTGACAAAATCTGAAATACAGCCAGCAAGGTCGGGCTCCAGGAACAGCGTGACCCCATACAAGTCGAAGCATTCCGAGTAAAGCTTATCCCAGTGCCCCTTCGTCCACCAGAAGTCACAAAAGGGACTTGCAGGGATCGAATCCGGGCCTCCGTTTTTAGAAGCTGGTAATTAACCACCACAGCCATGACATCTGATTGTAGTAAATGCATTGCATATGATGATACACGATATACCTTGTGGGCTAAGCTTCTTCTGCACAAAATCGCCTGATTTCAGTCTCCCATTTAGTGTTCAGATTTGGATCACGTACAACCCATACACCTCTCTAAGATCAACACAACCTTGCTCTAAAATTCTTTACGACTTCCCTCGGACTTTCCCACGTCCATCGTTGTTGTAGAGGTGTGGAGTTAATTTTTCGCACGAACTTCTTTCACGTGGTTTTACAGCGCTGAATATGTACGAAATAGCTTATGTATTATTCCTACTACAAACAACAAGGGAACATATATTTCATATCCGAATTAACAAGTGTTCTGCACGAAATGACATCCCTGCCTTGTGGATTCGTGGCACCTGTAACAATTTTTGAGGAATAACGCCACACTATACTCCAAGGCCTACACACATTCAACATGGCTGAAACCGACAAAACAGTAAGGCTACATCAATTAATGACCCTTCATAATCGCACAGACGTCACAAACATATTTAAAAAATAGTGGTATACGAATTCATGAATAAAACGACACGCTTATCAGAAAACATAAATCACAATCACGGGCTAATAAAACATGTTCACTTTTCTCCAAGTAACAAATCTAACAGTGAAATGCGTGGGTAACTTCTTTCTACTGTCAAAAGATTTGAGAAAAACGCCTACAGCAAGGTGACACCTATTCCGGCGTTATAATATTTGCGGAAAATTGTAGGCCTACACGTAGTAAAGTAAGGAGTTTCAAAGAAAAGGACGCCATTAAAGTTAGACAGCGCTGTTTCAGACCACTGCTGCGCTTTGTTACTTTCGACTGACAAAGAAATTTTAACAGCTTCGAGGGATTCACACACATACACACACACACACACACACACACACACACACACACAGTTGAACAGATAACAAAGATATGAACAAACTGGAGAGAATTTGGAAAGAAAGCAAACTGGGATGGAAGCCGTTCGTTCCAACTGCATAAACTCAGAAGCGGAAGTCCGAAATTTCGTTTCACTGAATCTTCCAGAGAATACGAGTTTTCCACACTACAAGTGAATCTGACCAAACTCCATATGACCTAGGCTTAATGTTCGAACGTTCAGTGAGCTAGGGGTTGGCTAAATTCGTAGCACTCCTACTGCATATTCAGGAGATTCAAGATTCAACTCTCCGCCACGACACTGCTTTTCACGACTGAGAATTTTTCTCAGTCCGTCCAGGAATATGCGGTTTGCGTGCCGCATATTACGACACGACGGCTACCTTCCATACGCTGTTCAATTGTAGGCCATCTTATTATTTGACACCACATTTTCTCAGCTACTGACAGTGTCGCTGGGCAGCGAGGTAAGTGTCAATGTAACAGCTACAAGCAGAGAGCTACTTAGACAGCACGGGCAAGCACTTCCAAACTCCAACTTTGTTCCTTGAGACACGCTGACTTATCCACTGTCAAGAAACCACCTAACGGCGAGCTGAAGCAAAACAAGAAGGGATCTCGGTCTTCTACAAGCACACAACGAAAAAGGCGGTTCATCACGACGTTTAATTGGCTAGCTAACTAGATGCAGCAGGTTCCTGTCATGGCTATGGCGGTTACTCGCCGACCTCTCAACAAGGAGAACCGGGTTCAAGCCCAGGCAAGTCCACGAAGGGTCTGTTGTGGACTAAGTATCACTGGGACAGGTTACTCGAAGAGTAATTTGCTTTATATTTCATTTAATACAGAAGGCAATACGTTGATAAGAACACTGCTGCATTTCGCAGATACATTATGCAGACGATCAGGGAACACAGCCAGACAATGCACACAACTGGTGAACGGTACACGAATGACCACTTGAGATTTTAGGGGTCACAAAAAGCTCATACAAATATGCGAATAACGGGAAACTTTGAAATCAATTTGGGAACGAGCAGGCTCTTTTAACGGTAACGATTTATACTTTCACTCAGGAGGTGCCCAACTAGAATCTATGCCGAGACTCCGTCTTGACAAGATTTATATGATGCTCCACAGTCGCTCCACGCGAATGACGGGATATTATCTCAATTACGTCTCTACCGCTTCTTCTAAACTCCTTTTCAGGCATGGTAGTTCGAGTCTGTATCATATCAGACACAGACAGCACCGTGAAATATAACACGAAAAGAAAACATCGAAACAGCAGGTTCGGAAAGACGCCAGACGGACAGAAAGACGAACATTAAAGGAAAGCCACGGCCTAGCTTGACGAACCTGAAGACAAACGAAGGGGTTTGGTTGTTAGGCGCCACATATAAGGCGAAAATCTCTTAGAAAAGAATGCATTCTTTAGAGCCTCTCAGTTCAAGAAGAAATATTCAAGGGAGAGTAGGAGGAAGGTTCTAAGTTCTTCCCAGAAATTCCTGTTTTCCATCCATTCAAGCACTGTGCCAAGGTTTGTATACATAGTAGAGGCCAGCTGAAATGTGATGGCACAAACGCAAAAACCAGATTTCGTCTTTCGGCGAAACGGACGAGTCCATTTAAATCGGCGGGGTCGTCAGTTCAGTTGACTACTGACAGTCGAGGTGTGCGCATCAGCGGCAGTAATGCCGGATAAACCACGTTCCGAGATAGTGTGAAGGGTACTGGCTACCCACTCCATTCGCCAGTTTCCCCCTCACTTCAATCCCGTGCGTCATCGTGTGCCATCACATTTCCACTGGAGTCTAGTATAAACCGTAGCTGTGTAACGACCTTGTACCGGAAAAACCGTACTGCCCGCTCTTCTCCCAGGGTGAGATTCATTTCCTTGTAAATGTCACAATATACAGCTGCTAAACTTCAGTCTGCTCGTGAAATTATTGCGCACAACGATTCAGACCGCACCCAAAAATCGAAAACAACACTTGCAAAACGCGCTTTGACAGCAGTGGCCACCGTACATATTGTCAAGGATACGCAAAACAATCTCATATATTATATATTACAGATAATTACAGAATAAACGTTTCGAGATGGGGCCGCAAGTTACAGCTGACAGTGGTCGTTTCTGTCGGTTAATCTGTATTGAGCTCAGCTGTGTACTCAGTTGGACACTGGCCATTAATTTTCAAGTCAATAAATCGTATATATGAAGAACATCTATGACGTGGCACCATAAATATCTTGCTGACATCCAGCAATTCCTACCACACGCGGATGCATATGCAATATTCCACTCTAGAAGTTGTGGTATTCATGTGGGTGACACGAATGCGACACGCTAGGTCTACTTCAACATAATAGGTCCGCTAACAACCTGTCCCCAAACCCTGCCCCATCCTATGTCCACAGTTAAACCCGTAATTCACGCTATCCCAAATATCAGTTCTCTTTTCTATTAACATTCGCGAGATATAACCATATAATTCCTCGTGTTTATAAGAGCAGGTACTTCAAACTACACTCAGCCCTGCGAACAAGTAAAACAGATCGACATTAATGTCCATGTGTTTCAAGCCTTCTGGTAATTTACCATCTGACATATTCAGATCATGACAAGGCAATTAAAAACCTGTAACAATATACAACATTCCTGCTTTAGATGAAATTTCCATTGTATTAAAACCTCATTTACATACACAACATAAAACGACAATGGCCGATGCTGCAAAGTAAATGAGAGTACGTCTGACTGTCGTTTAAATTTCGCCACTGGTCGTTGAGTCGAAGTCACTAGCCCTAAAAAGAAAGGAAAAAAAACGGAAGCACATAATACTCATAATACTATGTTCAGAATTATTTCAATTTGTCATATGCGTCCTACAACTGGTAAACACAAAACCTCTTACGTACAGTAGCCAATTAAATGGTTTTCATAAAATGGCAAACACGTTGCAACCGAAACAAAGTTTAAAAGACGTGAAACGCATGAAGTATTCGACCCTTACTATGGAGGGAGGTAGTACGTTCGTCCGACTATTGGTGCCCCCCCCCCCCAATGAAACGTGATGCGAACCGCCGTCAAAACCACAAACCATAAACTAACAGACGGGTGTAGCGGTATAATTCTGGACGTGTTTTCGGAAAACATCGGGTTCGAAAACGGGCTGAATTATTGATATGCTCTCCATGGTTTTGTTTAAACCTTCTGTGTCCTCATTAGTCAAGGACGCCCCATCTCCAGGTGCACTAGGTGTGCGGCGCAAACCCTATTCATCCCCAACAAAATGTGTTTATAAACGCATGATTTAATTGCGCGGACCAGTTGTTATCTCCATGTCGTTCTGTAACGCTTCTGTGCACCTACACTGGAAGAGCTTGCTGGCTGGGTTTTCTCAGCACTCCGAATACGTGTTATTTCAGTAGGTGATGGAGCTATGCGGGTTGAGGGGAATCTGAAATCGTAGATGGTGAAATTCGAGCTGTCTCTTCAGCACAGCTAGACCAATTTTCAACCCTGTTGTACAAGGTTAGAGGGTGTCGCGCTACGAACATTTTATCTTGAAGGTATCCTTTTATTGTTTCCTACTGTATTTTACACCGTACTCGTATTTAGATAGTAGCTATTCAACGTGCATGGGGTTAAGGACGTTAGGAAGGCAGAAATTCACACAGCAGAACCACTAGTACCTGAGCCAAGTGCCGCTGAGCTTGAGCTGGCTATCGATAAGCTAAAAAGCCACAAAACTCCAGGTATTGATCAAATACCGGCAGATCTGATTAAAGCAGGGGGTAGAACAATTTGCTTGGAGATTCATAAACTTATTACTTCTATTTGGAAGAAGGAGAAACTGCCTGAAGAGTGGAAGGAATCGATCATAATACCTACTCACAAGAAGGGGGATAAA
>Ga0123357_10013461_pt1 | contig 10624 bp, 1 predicted proteins | sample TergutEmb28metaG_FD_89873 | JGI IMG/M metagenome (GOLD analysis project Ga0123357, IMG submission 89873) | Embiratermes neotenicus P4 segment gut microbial communities from Petit-Saut dam, French Guiana - Emb289 P4 | ecosystem: Host-associated > Arthropoda: Insects > Digestive system > Gut ...
AATTCAGCGCCGACACCACCACCGACCGCGCCATGGAAGCCCGCGCCGACGCCACCCTCATCGTCGACGAAAACACCTCCGTCACCTGGGGCGACATCACCCGCAACTCCTCCATCACCCCCTCGGCCATCATCACCAAAACCGGCCTCGGCGACTTCACCCTCACCGGCGCCTTCCAAGCCACCGCCCTCAACGTCGAGGAAGGCTCCTGGACCGCCGCCACCGGCAGCACCAACATGCCCGCCAACAACGGCCCCATCAACGTCAGCAAAGACGCCACCTTCTACTTCAACGCCACCTCTGGCGCCCCAGGCAGCGCCATCGGCATGGTCGCCGGCCAGTCCTACTCGGTACTCAACGGCATCGGCACCATCAGCAGCCCCTTCACCGGCGAAGGCGTCCTCGACATCCAAGGCAGCAACTACGTCTTCACCTCCAGGGACACCACCATCGACACCATCAACGTCACCGGCCAGGACGCCGCCCTCACCCTCCTCAACGGCGGCGCCGGCTTCACCTTCGCTCCCAAATCCAAAATCAACATCAACGACGGCGCCAAACTCGTCCTCGCCTCCCCCGACCAATCCCTCGGCAACGTCACACTCAGCAACAAATCCACCCTCGCCTTCATGATGAGCGGCACATGGACGCCCTCCGGCACCTATCAACCCGGCCAAGTCATCCCCGCCTACGTCGATGCCGCCGGCATCTGGAAACCCGCCGCCATGGTCACCGGCACGCCCATGACCATGCCCGCCGTCCTCTCCACCAACGGCCAGGCATTCAAAACCGCCACCCTCGCCTCCCTCATCGCCAACGGCCCCGGCAACACCATCTGGTTCAACACCAACCTCGCCCTCGGACGCGCCGACCACCTCATCATCACCGGCACCGCCTCCGGCGCCTTCGACTTCGGCATCACCAACTACGGCGGCGTCCCCCTCCCCGGACAATACCACGCCGCCCTCGAAATCATCAACGCCCCCGCGGGCAGCGACGCCACCTTCACCCCCGTCGACAGCGACGTTAACGGCCAGGGCCAGATCGAACTCAGCCCCCTCTTCAAATACACCGTCACCTCCACCACAAGCCCCTCCGGCGCCATTTCCCTCGTCATCTCCGGCACCGGAGCCATGAGCAACTCCGCCGACCTCATCAACTCCATGGCCGCCATGATGCCCATGAGCTTCTTCACCGAACTCGACACCGTCTCCCAGCGCATGGGCGACCTCCACTTCGAAAACCGCGACGAACCCGACCGCAACTCCGGCATGGCCTTCTGGATGCGCGGCCAGGGCAACCGCTTGGAATACAACGCAAAAGTCACCGGCTCGCCCTTCAACGAAACCACCTACGGCGGACAAGTCGGCCTCGATTACAAATTCGGCACAACCGCCTTCAACCTCTACGCCGGCCTCTTCATGGGCTACAGCGAAGCCACCCGCGACTACAGCTCCAAAGGCGACGGCTCCATCTACAGCGTCACCGACGGCGGCTACCTCACCTTCAGCACCAAGTCCGGCTGGTATGCCGACGGCGTCCTCAAACTCAACAACTTCAAAAACCGGATCGACCCCATCTCCCCGACCGGCGAACGCACGACCGCCCGCTTCAACAACTGGGCCTTGGGCGGCTCCCTCGAACTCGGCAAACGCTGCGAACTCCCCTACGACTGGTATGTCATCCCCCAAGTCCAGGCCGCCCACACCGTCATGCAAGGCCTCACCTACGCGACTGAAAACGGCCTGTCCATCAGCCTCGGCTCCGGCGCCGTCACCCGCGGCCACGCCGGCCTCATGTTTGGCCGCGTCATCGAAACCTCCCGCAACGGCACCATCCAATACTACGTCAAAGCCTACGGCGGCGGCCAGTGGACCACCGGCAACAAAATCGACATCTACGCCCCCCAAATCGACCAACGCAAACACTACGCCTCCACCATCAAAGGCTATTACCTCGAAGGCGGCGCCGGCATCTCCTGGCTCTTCACCAAGAACACCCAACTCTACTTCGACTACAGCGCCACCCATGCCGAATACTACGTGATGCCCTGGGGCCTGAACTTCGGCCTAAGACGCACATGGTAAAAAGTATCGCAGGTTTCCAAACCTGCTCCCGCTCACTCTTCACCTTTCACTCTTCACTCTTCACTCTTTCACTATGAAAACCCGCCACCACATCCTCACCGCCCTCCTCTTCGCCGCCAGCCCGCTCCTCGCGCAGCAGGTTGCCCAGCCCGACCTCGCCGCCACCGGCACCGCCGCCCCCGCCACCACCGGCACCACGCCCGCCGGCCTGACGCCCGCGGCCGTGGAGTCCGGCACCGCCGCCCCCATCTCCGACGAAATCGTCGAAATGTCCGTCTTCAACGTCAACGGCAACACCGACGAAGGCTACGCCGCCGTCAACACCACCTCCGGCTCCCGCGTCAACACCCCCCTCCGCGACGTCGCCTCCACCATCGACCCCTTCACCAAGGACTTCCTCGACGACATCGGCGCCACCACCCTCGACGAAATGCTCACCTATGCCAGCAACGTCGAAACCGAATACGAAGACGCCACCAACGGCTTCAACAACAACGACACCCGCTTCGCCGGCACCGGCAACGACCGCTTCCGCATCCGCGGCATGAAAGCCTCCACCCTCGTCGACGGCTTCGAAACCTCCATCCCCATCGACCTCTATAACATGGACCGCGCCGAACTCGCCTCCGGCGCCAACTCCATCCTCTACGGCATCGGCGCCCAAGGCGGCGTCGTCATGTTCACCACCAGCCGCGCCAACGCCCAGCGCAACTCCCTCAAACTAAGAAATGTTTTCGGCACTTGGTATAATGTCCGCTCCCCCTGGAGCTTCGAACGCGCCACCATGGATTACAACGTCGTCCTCATCCCCAGGAAAATGGGCTTCCGCCTCAACGCCCTCTACCTCTGGAATGACGGCTGGCAGTATCGCAATTACGACCATGACAAACGCATCTCCCCCGCCCTCATGTTCAAACCCTGGAAAAACACCACCATCAACATCACCTATGAAAACGGCACCAAGGCCAAGGCCAGCTCCCGCATAACCAACCCCGTGGACGGCGTGATGGCTTGGTATGAACCTGACAAGGCGGATCGCCAAGTCATGCAAGGTTTCGGCTCTGCTTACGCGGTCCCCGGCACCACCCAGCTTCTCCCCAACATGGGCAACCCCGCCTACGTCTACGTCAACAACAACGACACCATGTATGACCTTCGCGGCGCCTATCAATCCACCGCCGCCCCCGGCGTCGGCTTCATGCCCAGATCCATCTCGCCCCTCAATTACAGCACCGTCGGCCCCGGCGGCGTGCGCAACATGCAATTCCAAGACTGGTCCGTCGTCATCGAGCAAAACATCGGCAAACTCAACCTCGAACTCAAATACACCCACAACGAAAACAACATCTGCGGCACCAGCCCCGGCGCCGCAAACACCACCAACCCCGCCAACTTTGTCGGCACCAACGCCATCCGCGCCACCATGAAAGGCGACCCCAACGGCTACATCTCCCCCGCCGACTGGGTCGGCGCCGGCGGCGTCATTGTAAACCCCTTCGCCGGCGACCTCTACATGGAAAGCCAGTGGTTCCAAACCATCAACAACCAGAAAAACGACGGCGTCATGCTCACCGCCGAATACACCCTCGACCTCAAAAAATACGGACGCCACCGCCTCATCGGCTTCATCAGCCGCGCCCAAAACGAAACCTACGTCAACCGCCAGGACGAAATCCTCGTCGACGACAACCAGCAAGCCATCTGGATCCAAAACGACCCCGACAACGCCTACAACGCCCTCGTCCGCCGCAATTATCTCACCGAAGGCAATTATAAAACCTACTACGACGGCGCCTATTACGGCCCCGTCTCCGGCATCAACATCGGCGACAAAACCTACCACAGCGCATGGGTCACCGAAAACGCCATCGAAAACCACGTCAAACGCTCCATCAACTCCTACATGCTCACCCTCCAAAGCTATTGGTTCAACAACAAGCTCTCCACCATCTTCGGCGCGCGCATCGACGACGTCTCGGCCAAAATGGAAAACCCCGGCATAATCTCCGACCCCTACGACCCCCGCATCCTCAACAAAACCGGCGTCCTCAACGAAATGGTCCTCGACGGCACATGGTCCAATCCCAAACACTTCAACCCCTTCACCGTCAGCGCCGGCGCCGTGTGGCATGCCTCGGACCGCCTCAGCTTCACGGCAAATTTCTCCACCAACCGCGGCCTCACCTATTTCGACGGCCGCACCGTCCTGCCCGACGGCGACATCCCCCCCCTGCCCAAAGGCAGGACATTCGACTACGGTGTCCGATACGACTTTTTCGGCGACAGCAAACTCGTCGTCAGCCTCACCCGCTTCGACACCCAGCAAATGGGCGACGCCACCATCACCCCCGCCGGCCTCGGCAACGCCAGCAACGCCGCCCTCGGCAGCACCAACCTCTACAACATATTCGACGCCCTCTATTTCCTCTACCCCACCAGCAACAACGGCAACCAGACCCAATGGGGCCAAATGCCCACCACCGGCTGGGTGGAAGCCATCGGCCCGGACGGAAACCAAATCATCAGCGGCCCCAACGCCGGCCCCGGCCGCGTCGGCAACCCGGTGGGCTGGCAGTATGCCGTCATCCCCCCCAACCAACGCTACCCCTACGGCACCCCGCCCCAATACAACGCCGCCATGGTCGACGTGGCGACCACCGGCTATGAATTCACCCTTGCCGGCAAACCCTCCAAAAACATCGACGTGCGCTTCCAATTCTCCTACTCCGACCGCAACCGCGACCACATATTCCAGGAAATCCTCGATTACTACAACGCCAACATCCCCGTCTGGATGGCCCTCGCCGACCCCGCCAAAAACGGCGGCCACGAATACTATGTCATCACCAATGCCGCCGGCACGCAGACCATGAAACTCACGGATTATATATGGAATCAATTATACGGCGCTGGCGGCGTCAGGCAAGGCATTGCCGGCAACCTCATCAACCAGACCGGCAACATGGGCGCCCGCCCCTGGAAGACCAACCTCTCCATACGCTACACCTTCCCCAAGGACGGCTGGCTCAAAGGCATGGCCGTGCGTGGCGGCTTCCGCTATCAATCCGCCGTCTACATCCCCGACCCCAACCGCATCGCCCCGGACATCGCGACCATGCCCTCCCAGGACCAGATGACATTCGCCTTCGACCCCAATAAATATTATGACGCGGGCACGATGATAAAAGGCAACTCCAACACCTTTTTCGACGCCACGCTCTCCTACAAATACAAAGGCCTGTTTGGCGGCCGTGTGACGATGACGATGCAGCTCAATGTTAATAATATCTTTAATACAAACAGTAACGGTGCGGTTGGCCGTTATGAAAGCACGGCCACGTCCACCGGCGTGGTCAGGACGGTCTCGCGCATGTATCCCCCCACCCCCCGCGTGATCCGCCTCGACGTCACCTTCGCCTTCTAACCCCGGCCCGTGTTCGAATTGCACGTAGGGGCGTCGCTTGCGACGCCCTTTTTTTGCGAGCCAGTTTGAAAGACCATGAAGGCCAGTTTGGAAAGCCGCGCCCCATTTTGAGTATCGCAGGCTTCCAAGCCTGCTCGGCTGGACAACGTCCTGCCCAAGCCCAAGCAGGCTTGGAAGCCTGCGATACTTTGCCGCCTCTTTTCGAAAAGTGAGACGCGCCCCACCCATTTATCATCGTTACGGATGATTGTCCCGGCAAGGTTTTGTGAGCATCCTAGCGGGTCTCCCAGATACTGGACCCAGAGGCCGGAATCCGAGACTTAGAAGATGCCCGACTCTGTCTTTCGTTTTTTTGTCCCTTCGCCTTTTTTTATTTCCTCCGCCTTTTTCCCACACTAGCAACCTTTCCGTTTCCGGTAAACTTCCCATGAAAACCATGCCCATGCTCAAACCCGCCACACTCGCCAGATTGCTTGCCTTGCCTCTCCTGCTCGCCTGCGCCGCCCTGCCCGCGACCCGCGCCAACGACGTTCTCACATGGACGAACGGCGTCGGCGACTTCACCTGGTTCACTCCGCTCAACTGGAGCAACGCCGGCGGCGCCGCGCTCTTCACGGCGGGCGACATCGTCAACCTCGCCGGCTTCGCGCCCGGCTCCATCCAACTCGGCTCCGACGCGACCGTCGCGGGCATGTATGTCAGCGGCACCTCCTCCTACGCCATCACCGGCGCGGGCGCGCTCGTCGCCAACGCGGGCGTCGGCGACCTCATTAGCAACCCCGCCGCCACCAGCCAGCTCGTCCTCGGCAAAAACGTCGCCGACACCATCAGCCCGCCCGCGCTCACCACCTTCACCGGCACCCTCGACCTCACCGGCCAGGCCCCCGGCGTGGCGAACAACTTCATGGGCGGCGTTGAAATCAACTCCGGCGTCCTGCGCATCTCCAACGCCAGCCAACTCGGCGCGCAACTCTCCAAACTCAACTTCCTTGGCGCGGCCGGCGCCACCGGCAGCGCTCGCGCCATCCTCCAAATCGCCGCCAACACCGCCCTTACCTTTGACGGCGTCTCCGGCTCCGACAACCGCCTCATCATCTCCCCCACCAACGCCGCGAACATCATCGTCGAAAACAGTTCCACTCTCGCCTTCTCCAACAACGCCTTCTACGGCAGCGGCGGCGCCATGGAAATCGGCGGCACCGCCAGCCTCACCATCGAAGCCGGCGCCAACTCCCTCGTCAAATTCTACAACAACCAAGCCGGCGTCGGCAGCGCTGCCGCCACCGACTCCGGCGCCATCAACCTCCTTGCCAGCGCCACCCTCATCCTCACCGCCACCAACGGCGGCGGCTTCCTCTTTGACTCCAACAAAGTCGTCAGCACCGGTGGCTCCCGCCGCGGCGGCGCCATCCAAGCCGCCGCCAGCACCTACCTCCTCATCAACACCGCCACCTTCACCAATAACGCCAGCCCCGGCAACGGCGGCGCCGTCAACGTCCCCGGCAATGGCAGCACCACCAACCTCGCAAACATCCTCTTCCTCTCCAACACCGCCGGCGCCGGCGCCGGAAACAGCGGCCTCGGCGGAGGCCTCTTCCTCAACGGCAACGCCTCCTCCCTCCTCACCGTCAGAAGCAGCACCTTCATCGCCAACGTCGCCTCCAACGGCGGCGGCTTCGGCGCCCAAGCCGGCGTCTTCAACTTCATCGACGTCTCCTTCCTCAACAACACCGCCCTCAACGCCAACGCCAACGCCGCCGGCGGCGGCGCCATCCACATGGCCTCCGACAACACCAGCGGCACCATCACCGTCACCGCCGGCAAAACCTCCCAAATCGCCGGCAACACCGCCGGCGGCGTCCCAAACTCCGTCCTCATCTCGAACAACAACAACCTCGTCCTCGCCATCAACACCGAAACCAACGCCAACCTCGACATGCTCGACCCCATGTTTGACCGCGTGGCCAACGGCCAGTCCCAACCCCTCGGCACCCAAATCACCAAAACCGGCGCCGGCACATGGAACCTCGGCGGCTCCAGCACCTTCATCCCCGCCAACGCCAACCCCAACGCCGGCGCCCTCGTCACCTTCACCGTCGCCGAAGGCACCCTCCACCTCTACCGCGCCGGCGAAACCTCCGCCTCCCCCTACGCCCCAGACGCCACCGCCTACACCGCCACCACCGGCAACATCACCTACATCAACACCGTCAACGCCCTTGGCTCCCTCAACTTCATCGTCAACACCGGCGCCACGCTCTCCGCCGGCGGCGGCAACATCATCACCACCGGCACCACCATCCTCCAAACCAACGCCACCATCGCCCTCGACCTCGCCGCCGCCCTCCCCGACAGCACCCCCATCCTCACCCTCAACGCCAGAACCGACTCCCTCCTCACCAACAACTGGACCCAAAAACTCGACCTCCTCAACCTCGACCTCCTCGCCACCAGCGCCGACTTCACCCTCGCCACCGGCGACACCTTCAACCTCATCACCCTCGGCAACGGCAACCTCTTTGCCGATGCCAACCTCAAATCCTTCACGGAAATCACCGGCCTCCTCGACGACTACACCCTCAAACTCTCCGACGATCACGCCACCCTCCAACTCCTCTACGCCCCCGCCGTCTTCACCAACAGCGTCCTCACATGGAACGGCCTCGCCGACAACCTCTCCTGGGCCGGCGCCAACTGGACATCCGGCGCCAACACCGACGCCACCTTTAATAAAGGCGACATCATCAACATCACGGACACCGGCATAGCCGGCGGCGCCAACACCATAAATATAGACACCCTCACCACCGCCACCATCGCCGGCATGTATCTCAGCGGCACCGAAAACACCACCCTCACCGGCCGGGCCACCGTCGCTGACGCCGCCGCCACCACCCTCACCGGCTCCGCCGCCGCCACCGGCAAACTCATCCTCGGCGCCAAAGCCTCGGACGACGCCGGCGCCCTCGACACCGCCTCCGCCGACTACACCGGCACCCTCACCCTCAATAACACCTCCAACGACTTCACCGGCGGCATCGAAATCAACAACGGCGCCCTGGTCGGCAACGCCGCCCGCCTCGGCTCCGGCACCGCCGGCATCACCATCGCCGCCCCCGGCTCGCTCACCTTCGACCAAGCCGCCACCGGCACCTACGCCGCCCCCATTCGCGGCTCCGGCGCCCTCGTCAAAACCAACACCGCCGCTCTCACACTCACCGCCGACAGCTCCTCCTTCGCTGGAACCACCGACATCGTCACCGGCACCCTCCGCCTCGCCACCGCCGCCGCCCTCGGCGGCGCCATCAACATCCACCCCCTCGCCACCCTCGCCGGCGCCCATAACGCCACCGCCGGCGCCCTCGGCAGCATGGTCACCCTCGACACCGGCGCCACCCTCCAAGTCGGCCTCACCACCACGGCCACCGAAACCTTCTCCATCCTCGGCAACCTCACCCTCAACGACGGCTCCCACCTCACTTACACCAGCCTCGACAACACCCTCCTCGTCGGCGGCAACATCTTTCAAACCGGCGCCACCACCATCAACCTCGCCGTGACAACGCTCTTCACCGGCTCCTACAACCTCATCGACGTCACCGGCGCCGGCGGCCTCACCGGATTCGACACCTCCCTCCTCGGCGTAAACTTCAAAGGCGACCTCCTCGAACTCGGCGCCGCCTACACCTTCACCACCGACGGCGGCCTCCTCTGGCTCAACATCCTCACCGTCGACATCACCGACAACAGCGTCATCACCTGGACAGGCGCCTCCGGCAACTCCCTCTGGCTCACCGGCACCAACTGGACCGGCCCCGCCGGCCCCCGCATCTACGTCCCCGGCGACATCGTCAACCTCACCGACACCCCCGCCCCCGTCAGCGCCACCATCACGCTCGCCCGGACCGCCACCGTTGCCGCCATGTATGTGAACGGCGCGCAAAACTACACCCTCACCGGCAGCGGCGCCATCATCGCCGACAACACCATCGGCGAACTCACCACCGGCACCGCCGCCACCGGCAAACTCACTCTCGGCAAAAACGCCGACGACGCCGACACCATCACCACCACCGCCTTCACCGGCACCCTCGACCTCACCGCCCTCACCGGCACCAACAACTTCAAAAACGGCGTCGAAATCAACACCGGCGCCCTCCGCATCTCCACCGCCGCCCAACTCGGCACAGGCCTCTCCAAACTCGCCTTCACCGGCACCCTCGGCTCACCGGACACCCCCACCCTCCAAATCGCCGCCAACTCCAACGTCACCTTCTCCGGCGCCCCCAGCGGCACCAACAACCGCCTCGTCATCGCCCCCGCCACCGCCGCCGCCCTCATCCTCGAGGACAACGCAAAACTCACCTTCTCCGACAACAACCACACCGCCTCCGGCGGCGCCATCGCCGTCGGCGCCAACGCCTCCCTCACCCTCACCGCCGCCCCCGGCGCCCAATACATCTTCACCAGCAACACCCTCTCCGCGGCCGACGCCGCCGCCATCGCCACCAGCAGCAACGCCACCCTCCTCCTCACCGCTTCCAGCAGCGCGGCGCTGGACACCTTCCTCTTTGAAAACAACTACATCTACGGCACCACTGCCAACAGCCGCCGCGGCGCCGCCGTCTTTGCCTCCGACACCTCCAGCATCACCATCGACCACGCCACCTTCCGCGGCAACTACACCACCGGCAACGGCGGCGCCGTCGGCGCCATCACCAGCGCCACCCTCACCCTCTCCAGCATCCTCTTCGCCAGCAACACCGCCAGCGCCAGCAACGGCGGCGCCATCTTCATCAACACCGACGCTCGCGCCATCGTCCGCGCCTCCACCTTCCAAGACAACTCCGCCAACCAAGGCGGCGCCATCGCCATCCAGACCCGCGCCATCCTCACCGTCAACGACTCCCTCTTCCTCAGCAACACCGCCAGCACCAACGGCGGCGCCATCAACTTCATCGACACCAGCTCCAACTCCATCGTCACCACCTCCACCTTCCGCAACAACACCACCGCCACCGGCAACGGCGGCGCCATCGCCATCACCGCCGCCACCTCCACCCTCACCCTCAACGACGCCTCCTTCTACGACAACACCGCCGGCGCCGACGGC
>Ga0123357_10013462_pt1 | contig 10624 bp, 8 predicted proteins | sample TergutEmb28metaG_FD_89873 | JGI IMG/M metagenome (GOLD analysis project Ga0123357, IMG submission 89873) | Embiratermes neotenicus P4 segment gut microbial communities from Petit-Saut dam, French Guiana - Emb289 P4 | ecosystem: Host-associated > Arthropoda: Insects > Digestive system > Gut ...
AAAAATTTGGAAACTGTACCAGGAAAACATTCGATAGATTCACTACAAAAGACAGCTATACTTGGAACATCACACATAATACGGAAAGTACTGCAGTGCGAAGCTTGAAGCCTGAGCGGTGGGGATCACCGCTGGTTCAAGAGAAGTACCAGGAAGAAAAGGCCTGTGACAAGAGACATCCATATATTATTATTATTATTATTATTATTATTATTATTATTATGATAATAACAACAACAATTGACTTGACGTTCGTGGATAATCATGCCACTTGCTTTGTATGCAACTTAGCTAGTTTGTTTCTCTTGTAGTGTGGCAACATCATCCATGATTGGTTACATCTTGGGACTAGGTGACAGACACACTGTGAATATTCTGGTGGACAAATCTACAGCTGAAGTGATTCATATTGATTTTGGTAAGCTGTCAAGTATATAGTAATGTAGCATGTAGTTACACTTTAACCTTCTGCACGGTAAAAGGTAAAGGTAAAGCAGTCCTGTTACAGGCCTGGACAGGCCCAGAGGGTTCCAGAAAGTTAAGGTTCCCAGATTTCGTGACAACAGCACAGGATGGTGGTAGGTTGTCAGCCTTACGCACCGGCCGCCTTTACCCCCAGGAAATACTCCTGGTACTCATTTCTGTTAGAGGCTGATTCGACCCCAGGACCATAGTGCGATCAGAAGGGTTTTATGTCAATGAAAAATCCACTGACACCAGCTGGGATCGAACCAGCGACCTTCCGATTTGTAGCACAGCACCTTAACCACTGTGCTACCGCGGTCCCCCTTCTGCACGGTACATAACATAATTTTAAAATAACACTTGTTCATTTGTTGAGTATTGCTTTTAGTTTCCATTTGTTGCTGTAGACATTTTCATTAAGGAACTGCATGCAAGAGGTCGCAAGCCCATAACACCATTCCTAATTATGTAGACCATACAGTAGCCCCATGTGTCACTTTTTTATAGAACCCTTTGTATCTTCACAGACACCATAATCCTCCTTGGCTTCACCAAGTCTGTATCATCATCCATCCTTTCATTGGTCCATTATAATTTTTTGGTTGCATGTATCATGATTTAGGAGGGAGGTTTGGGTTGGAGTACAGAATGGATATATTTAACGGACAACAACTGTTTGTACAAAACTTGCTTGAATGTCTTCTGTTCAAAATACAATTCCATCTTACAGGCTCAAATACATATATATATATAAACAGACATTGTTACAAAGAACATTTTAATTGCTTTATAAGTGCTATTTATCCTCTGTTCCTTTACCCTCCTTTCTCACAGTTGTCCTCTACCATTTTCTCCTGACCCATGTCATAAACCATTATACAGTGTCTGCTGTCCTAGTCTCTAAATTTGGCTATCCTCTAGTGCAACATTCACCAATTGTTTCCTCCCATCGCTGTCCAAGTCTCCAAGCACAGTAATGAAGAGCCTCCATTCACATCATTCTGTCACTGTCCCATACATTCACTGTTCTGCAGTAGTTTACCACCCAACCTTCCCTTTATGCTGTTATGACAAATCACCACAATTACCACCATAACCCTCACAACAATCGACCATGCACCTTTCTCTTAAGAAGATAAGATTAAAAAGACGGTGGGGAAGTGGTGATTTGTAGGAGCACAAGTTGGAATGACAATGATGGTGGTAAGAAGGAGATAAAAGTGCATCTGATGATAGCAGTGACACAACATTGCCACTTTGGAAGGGATGCACAGCTGTGCATCTCACTCACAGTTTCAGTATTTTCACTGTAATATTCCTGCTCTCTTTATAGGAATTGCTTTTGAACAAGGGCATATTCTACCTACACCTGAAACTGTACCCTTCAGACTCACCAGAGATGTGGAAGATGGCATGGGTGTGTCTGGCATAGAGGGAGTATTTAGAAGGTAACATATAACAGGAAGAACATGTAGTTGTAAATTACTGTTGAAGGCGGTGAAACAAAGGAAACCCTTAGTGGCTAAATTGGCAAGATAATAGGGCCAGCGTCCGTTCTAGGCCTTCAAAGTGGAGGCATATCATTTTAAGGAATTAAAATGGAAATTATTTTGAAGACTAAATTTAGAAATAGCTCTTACTGTAAATGTTTTTGTGTCATAAGATTTCATTTGAGTTTCTAATTAATGTAGTAATTGCAGCTTAAGAAAATCATAAAAATAGCCCTACACAAAAAGGACAGAGTGGGAACACATCAGTAATAACCATTCTTACCCACAATGGAAAATTGTATAGTGACTTCAGGCTTGCATAATGGTTATATTTCATGAATTCAAGTGGGGCAAGTTCTCACAGGTCCATAATTCTTCCTCAGCTATTGAACGTTTACCACAGTAGCACCAACTGCCTAGTTTAGCTTGTGTATATCTGCTGTGCCTCATCAATGGTTAAGCAAAATAAAGTTTCCCCTCTTCATGCTATGAAGGTGTATGGAGGAATGGAGATACAGCTTCACTTATTCTTTCCCTTCGCACTAATGGAGGTGTGTCATCAGCTTTGTGCTGTGGCTGCATTACACCAGGGAAAGAGCCCCTGGTACCCATTGAATGGGAGGCTGATTGGGCCCCAGTGCTTTTCTGGACACTTTGGAGTAGAAAAATGTCAGTTGCCCTGCTGGGAATCATACTGTGATTCATTGTTCATTCAGCCTATAACCTAGTCTCAAGAATGACTATGCTATCCTGGCTGTTTTGTATATGTGTGTGTGTGTGTATATATTAATTGCATTATTCAAACAACCTGTCTTAGGTAAATCACTCATCAGGTATCTTTTTTCTGCTCCATCATTGGCTCTTTGTTGCCTGATGTTTAAAGACCATGTAGTGGCCTTATCTCCAATAAAAAATTCTTAAATGGACATCTGACCCTTGAAGATGAGGCCACGTGAAGTTTGAAAGCACTGGGTAACAAACACCCAGTGACAGAGTGCAATACCCCAGCAGAACGAAGACTTCAACTCCACTGCTTCAAAAACCTGAAAACAAACGAAGTCATTCAATAATGGACTGTACAATTGTAATCGCATATGAATAGTGAGTGTCTGATGTCTTGAGTGAGTTTAAGAATTACTGATTTCAGTGCATGCAGCTGCTGGCTCAAGAAGTAGTATGGCTTTTTATGTATAACTTTTTCCTTTGTGTGTTGAATGGGAGAATCAAAAACTATCAAAAATTAGTTTTTGTTTTCTCTCTTTTACCATCTGTAACGTGAAGCATAAACAGATGTATAGTACTTGTTCCTTATTTGAATGGCTCAGAATTTAATAGATTTGCATAGCTAATTGAACATAGGAGGTTTAATTTATTTCATCTCTGAACAGGTGTAAGAATTTGCTCCAAATAAATGTGTGTAACATCTTCTGTTATGGTGTTGTAGGTGTTGTGAGAAGACAATGTCTGTACTTAGACAAAACCAGGAAACTATTCTGACTATCTTAGAAGTTCTTCTGTATGATCCTTTATATGCTTGGACAATATCCCCAAGCAAGGCTTACAATATCCAGGAGCAGACTCACAAACAAGGCATCAATTATAGTGACCCTGAGGGTAAGGAATCATTAGAAACTTATCCACTGATTCCATCTCTGGTACATGTAACAAAATGGCACTCTTGTATGTCTTAACAGATGACTTTTGCTCATTTGATTGTTGACTGTATTGACAAAGTTCTTATCTCTTTTCACCATGCCCTTTAATTCACAACCTGACCACAAAGATTCATTATCATTACTGCCCCTCACCTTTTTTTTTGTCAGTATGTCATATGTAAAGGATGTGTTGTATAGATGTAACACATTTCTTCAAGTGGCTCAACATGATTAATTCCATGATGGGTGACTTGTATGCAAAAGTTTGATGAGTTCATCTTATATCATTCACGTCATTGTCATCATGATTGATTAGTCACATTCTGTTACGGTCTTGTTTCTTTGTACTTGTGACAAATTACTGACAACTATGTTCAGGTTGCCTTGGACATGTCAGGTATATCCCTTGTGGAATGTTTAATTTACTTCTCAACAGAAAGTAATTTCAGAGGTGTACAACAATGAATTTCAAAACTTTACAAACTCTCAGTACTTGCAGGTTTTATTTTTGGTTCCCTTTATGATGACTGTAGTGTCATGCCTAGTACTGAGTAATTCAGTATTCTAGGAAGCAATATTACTTGGTTGTGGTATAAGCATATGCAAAATGTGTACCAGAAAATACAGTACTGATTTCTGTATAAAATTTAATTGTTGCTCTTATTTCTAATGCGAAGGAATCTTATATTGCCACAAGGAAATATTCAGACTTGTTCAAGCATATTCACTATTACTGAGTCCTATATAATTAAAACACTATTACTTTTACATAGCCACAGCAGGTGAGGTGAATAGGATGGCAGAGCGAGCGTTAGTACGGTTGCGGCAGAAATTGCAAGGAATAGAAGAGGGGACGTCAACGAGTGTCAGTGGACAAGTGAATCGATTACTGCAGCAAGCTCGGGATCCAGGGAATTTGAGCCGCCTGTATCACGGTTGGCAACCATATCTTTGAGAGCAGATGATTTTTGGGCAGGTACAGCGGAACTTCTGTTCAGTGTTCCTCAAATAACCATGTCCTGTCATCTAATATTCAATTTTCCTTATCCCAAGACTGAAAACTCGGTATTAAATTACCCCAGTTTAAGATAAAACCTTGGTTTAGCATTCATATTCAGTGCTGTCAAAAGAAACCTTCAATGGGCACTTCACTTTATCATGTTGTTTAATGTATTACAGAACTGTGTACAACATTATTCCATTTGGGATCCAAAAATTCGTCTGGACCAGTGATATTTCTCTTCTTCCAGTGTGTCTTGTTGTAGACAATATGTGTGTCCCAATATAGTGGATAGAATCTAGTGTAAAAATATTACATCCGGTGCTGATATATTGGAAGGTGATAAAAAAAAGCATATTGTGCCGGGCACAACCATAAATATAATATCATGTCATTTAGATGCTTGAGAATTAGTCAAGTGCAGACAAACACAGTTTCTTTTAATGGAACAAAAGTGCCAAATAAACTGTGAGTGGTTGGTTGATACTTGTTTTTCAAGTACAAGGCCTTTGGCAGAAAAACCTTGGAAGGTTAGTATTGCCAACAATGGATGCAGATGCCTTGTTTATGTAGCTAGTAACATGTGGTCAGGTGACCTCAGAAATTGCTTGATTGTCATGTTGGTATTACTGAAGACAGAAAATTAAAATGTAAAAAGACACAATTGTTTCTGATGTCATGATGGTATCAAGTATCATGACGGATCAGTTTGTTAGAATGTTAGTGAGTAAGGAATGACTTGCATAAATCTTTCTTTAGCAAAGTAATGAATTTATGCTAAAAATGTGAATTAAATACACCAAAATTCCTTTAATCCAACATCTGATAATCCTGAAATCCTGATAATTCGGCACTTGAAAAAGAGTATTCCCAAGACTGAAAGCTTTGCTTTTTACCAGAATAAGAGCTTCATCAGTGAAACAGGAACATGTTCCAAAATGCCTCCAAAAATGTCTGTATATCAACTATTGTGGTATCTCCTGACCCATTGTCTCCTAGTCACCTGTGAAGACTCCAGAAAAAACAGAAGTGGGCCCTGATGACTGAACCAGCAGATGAAGGAGATATCAAAATGGAATACTGTGATTAGTTGTATGGACAATTATGGGAGCAGTAACAAAAGATTACCTGTAATAACTTAGGTCATTATAGTTACTGCCTAATAGTCTAAAATATTCGATAATTCGACACCTGCATGATCCCATGCAAGTTGGATTATGGGAATTTTGCTGTATTTGTAAAGGTTGCCTACAAAGGCATAGTTTACAAAAATCAGTATTTAACTAGATAATAATACACTCTCTTTAATGACAAAGAAGATTATTTTTCTATGTGTTCTCTTACATATACATCACACCAAAAAAAAATGTTTCAACAGAAGATACCCATTTGCGAAAAACACACAAAAGCCAGGACTTTGTATCTCCTAAATGTGTATTGTATGCAAGATTGTTCAGAATAAAGATGTTTGATTTTACAAGTCCTGTGTAGCAGGTAGAAGAATGTGAAGATTAACACTGCTGTTTGGTATGATTTTGGGACACTTAAATCCATGTCAGAACCTATTTCTTCAAGATCCATCATACATAATATTATTCTCCAATTCAAGGATTTTGAAGTGATGACTTTTCCAAGTATACTTCAGCAGTGTATCAAGAACAGACACTGTAAGAAAATTCCTCCATGAATTCAAGGAGATGGTACATACAACATGAATAGTGTCTTCCATTGTGTTTCATGTTTTTTCTTACTAAAATTAAAGTAAAGTGCACTTTTCTTGTAGCAGCAGACACTTGCCTGCAGTTCACGCTGTTACTACAGTTTGTCAAGCAGTGTGCTGAAAAACAGTTCTTTCTTTATACTCCATTTCCAACTTCCTTCAGCAACAGTGGGATTGGTGATTTTTTGCTAATAATAATAATAATAATAATAATAACAGCTTTGTTTTAATATCATACATACCGTGCACCATGTACTGTACCTCTCTTTTATCCACCAACTGTGGGCCACTACACTGTGTTTCTTCACTCACATATTAGTTCTTGCTCCTACACATTTTGGTGTTTAATAACACCGTCTTCAGGGGGCCTCAAACCAACTAGTTATTGCATAACACATAGAATGTCCGTGCACACGTTATTAGCTGTCTGTAAAGGTTGTAGTTTTTTCACTAATACATTACTTTCTGTATCGATAAAAGTTTCTTCATTCAATGTATAACTAGTAAAAAGGTTCAAAGTTAATGGTTAGATGTGCAATGGTAAAACAAGTTGAAAGTTAAAATACATAAAATCTCTGGGACCACTGATGTTGAAATCTGTGCTCACCTGTACTTTTTAACATCAGTGGTCCGACAAAATTTAGTGTTTTAACTTTCAACTTGTTTTACCATTCTACATCTCTACAACAGTAGAATTTTAAGGTGTTCAATAGTAGTGGTCCTGTGATCTTAACTACTAACTTATAATCTTTTTACTAATAGAATGTTTAACAGAAAAACTTTGCTGATACAGAAATTGATGTATTTTTTAAAAAATGCCAACCTTTTACAGGGAGCTAATAATATGTGCATAAACATTTGATGTGTTGGGAAATAACTTTGGATTGAGGCTCCCCAAAGATGGTGTGAATAAACACTGAAATGCATATGAGCAAGAACTAATATGTGTGTGTGAAGAAACAGAGTGTAATGCATGACAGTTGATGGATAAATTAGAAGCACAGCTTTGTTTGGTTACTATTTGTTCTGTACATTCATATTCTGAGGTAGAAGTTAATTAACAGCTATCCTTTATTATGTTATACCACTTTGTCCCAAGCTTGTACCATCTACCCCTTGTAAGCAGTGGATTGGCACAAAAAGTATGATGTTTCTTCAATTTATGTAATTTCCATTAATAATGCCCCATAGAATATAATCTGTGCCCCATATTTGGCCAGTTAATGAAGGTTTATTGTGGACAGCATTTATTCAAAGTGAACAAGATAAGCACAGCACCCCAAAGGTAACACTTTTCTTAGTCAGTACAGATAATGTGATTCAATACTTAAATAATCCCAGACAAGGTGCCATATATTCAAAGGAAGCTCATCACATTTGAATGTAAGTAAACACAGAACGTGGGTTCAACGAACATTTTATAAAAAATTTTTATCGGGTCTGGTCATCCGGAATTTTAAAAAGCCGCCAGCAATCTTCACCATATCCATAAATTTTCACAATAAAAGTTGAGCTTAAAGAAGACTATCATTCACAAGATTTTGGACGGTCATATAAACCACACGTTTTGAATTGTCCCGCATACACATGATTCGTACGTCATTACCGTGCGGCCGGACATCCAACCTTACGAACCACTGCCAAAATCGGTCAACTATATGTGCGTCAGTAGTTGGCCATCATGAAGCGGTCGTGTAACGTGTAGTATGAAGACAACTGCCAATGCGCACGTTTCCGTGATCAAAGTTATCATATGACATAACCTGCTTGTCTTGTTAAGATTGTAAGACGTACAGCAATATTTTGTAGGTACAGCTCTAAGAAAGGAAAACTGAAAAGAATAATTATGACTGAGGTATGTAAAGCAGTCTGACGTTTTTGTAATTGTGTACGTACGTAATGTGAAATGTGTTAAATGATTCATGATTTTTATTTTTGTTCTAGGATATGAAGAAGTATTTGCAGCAGTTGTTAACCAGGTTAGAAACAGTCAGATTATACAATTGTGTGGTTTTATTGACAAGCTATACTGTTTTTAGGCAAACGTTTTTAAGTTTTTCAGTAGACTGCTACATATGTGTATTAAATTAATGTTTTCCGCTCATATACGCGTACAATAAAATATGACGTGATTCTAGTAATACTTGTGATGTTTGATGATCACCTTCAGTCTAGTTATGGCTTGTAGCCAGTAGCATATGAAGCGCCACGATTATGTGTTTAAAGGACAGCTGAACCAGATGTTTTGAATTTCAGAAACGCAAACCGTGTGTGTGTGTTTTTGTACGAGTTTCATAGTAAGTGATGAAACTACCCAAATTTTCTCAAAGACCTTGCTCAACTTCTGTCTTATGCTGCGTAACACCAAAACAGTACATTTTCCATTGCTTTGCCAACATTTATCAGAAAGATAAGTGGGCACTGCCAGGGAAGTTGTGGCTGAATTCTTTCCACCTGTTTCTCCTTTACTTTCAACTTATCTTGCCTCAAAGGACATGCACTCAGAGTGAAACATGCTGATATAATTCTGAATTACACTAATTTTTCTTATTCATTTTAGAGTAGATGGCCTTCACTGTATCTTAATAACAGACAGAGATGGTGCTCCAGTTTTGAAAGGTAGGTGGGATATGAGGAATTGTGCACATTGAATATCTTGATTGTGTGACTTGTACAAGTGAGACATGCCTATGTATTGACACTTAGTAACAAGGATGTGGTTGTACAATTGGGCATTATATATTATTATTATTATTATTATTATTAGATTATTACTTGTTCTTAATTTGAGTACAACACAGCATGGTGATTAATCACACTGAAATATGTATGCTCTAATGACATCTTTCAACATAACATTTAAATCTCAGGTGTTCTTTCACAGATGAGTGATGAAATGCATTAATATAATGACCAAGAGTAAAATCGTTCTTTAAATCACAGACATAATTCACTGTGTATAGGTTCGTCAACTTATTTTCCCTGGTATAGCACATCACTGATCAAAATTTATGTTTTGTGTTTTCTCTCTGTCATAACTGCACATACAGTTGTAGTGTAATTATTCAAAGTATTTAATTTTGCTGAGGTAAACCACATTGTCATATATGTTGTTTAATATTCTGTTGGTAGTAATGTGTTACACTTTATCAGCATGTAATATGAGGTGTAACATTTGTTACAGTTTAAGTGTGCCACCTATTCCTGTTGTTAGTGTCAAAGTCAGTGCAGCTGTAGTTTAAGCAGTGTGACCCAAGTGTATTGGTGGTCCTGTTTCAAACTGTGTTTGATTCTTATGAAAGGCTGTTTAAGCTGGTTATAAGTTTAGCCATCATTCCACCATTACAGGTGAAACTGTCAGCTCTTGCTCAACCAGGGATTGTCGCAAGACTGCAAAATTGCAGTCTTGAGACAATGTATTACAATGTACAGTACAACACTGCACACCCCATTTTAGGTGTGGGGATACAACGGTTAGAATATTTGTGTGAAAACTGAAAACTTGGATTAATGATCAACATCCATAAATATTCAACATTGTAATTTATAATACACATTTTTTATTCTTACTTTTTTCAGTAAGTGTGCATCACAAAATCAATAGAAAAGGCAGGTGGGTTCAGGGAGAGGGGAGGGTGTGCATGAAACAGTTCATAATACATCTTTTGCAATCAGTTTAAAGAAGTCAGCAGTCTAATTATTTCCTTTGGCCAGAAGACAGAATCCTCAGCTTGATAGATATGTTTCAGTTGCCACTGACAAGGCCCCAGAGCTTGCAATGAGACCAAGTTTCCTGTCAACATTTGGAATGGCAACAGATCAAGGTGGCAAGCTGGGACTAGGAAAGAATAAGGCCATAATCTGCATGTATTCAACTTATCAGGTACATTCCTATCTAACTTATAAGTACACAGTTTGGATGTGTGTGTTTCTGACATGTATCATTATAATCAGTAGTTCATTTAGTCAATATTAGGAAACTTTGCTGCATTTTGTGGTTGTCTGCGGCCCAGAAATGTCTTGTACAACACGTATCACTTCTCTATGGACCTTTATATGTGAGTTCTAAATGTTATGATTATATAATTGCAGTGGTTTATTAGGGACCGCCTCTGTGGTCTAGTGGTCAGAGTTTCTGGCTACAGATACAGAGGTCCCAGGTTCGATCCCTGGCGCTACCAGATTTTCTGAGTAGTAGTGGGTCTGGAACGGGGTCCACTCAGCCTCGTGAGGTCAAACTGAGGAGCTACTTGAATAAAAAAAGTAGCGTCTCCAGGTTCAGAAAACAGAGATT
>Ga0123357_10013463_pt1 | contig 10624 bp, 3 predicted proteins | sample TergutEmb28metaG_FD_89873 | JGI IMG/M metagenome (GOLD analysis project Ga0123357, IMG submission 89873) | Embiratermes neotenicus P4 segment gut microbial communities from Petit-Saut dam, French Guiana - Emb289 P4 | ecosystem: Host-associated > Arthropoda: Insects > Digestive system > Gut ...
AGAATTGCCATAATCTGTGGTTGAAGCGTGTAGGAGCTGTAAATAATAAATATTGTGTAATACGTTGGAAGACAGAGTTTGTGTAGTTTATTGTAACCGTTAGTTCAAATGCGTTTAAAGCTTTCATATAGACTGTGTTACAGTGCCTAAATGCTGATAATTGACATTATAAAAGCATACATATCACGAGTTTGGGACATGTGTTGATCTACATCCTTCTAAATACGTTAAGTGAGATATTTTATTGTCTCTATATCTTCTTGTGCAACAGTACTTCAAGATGGCTTCTACTGAATAAGCAAAACACACTTCCTATTCTTTAAGGTGGTGGGTCTACTGAGAAGGTTGTGTCAACTGAAACTTTTTTCCAAAGTCACTACATAGTAGAGTTTTGTTTCTTAAAGAACATCATTGAAAAGGGTGTTGCCTATTATTACGTGGTAAAAAGTACATCGTACAACAAAACATTAATTTTATATCAGAAATACGTGGACATTGTTGAAACGTGGTGCTCGAGAAAGGTAGAGAAGATCAGTTGGACTATTAGTGTGAAAGAGAGGAAATATTAAATGGATTCAAGAAGAAAATTATATGCTTCATACAGTAAGTAGGAAGGGTAACTGGATTGGTCACATCTTGAATAGGAGCTGCCTTCTACAGCGTGTTACTGAAGGAAAATAGAAGTGACGGGAAGACGAGGAAGAAAACGAAAGCAGCTACTGGAAGACCTTAAGGAAACGAGAGGATACTGGAAATTGAAAGTGGGCCACTAGATCGACCTCCCTGGAGGACTTGTTGGGAAGAAGCATTGGAACTGTCGTAAGACAGACTACATGTTCCATCCGAGTACAGGCATGAATTAACACAGGATATTAGCACTAACGCAACAAATTCTCCCAGAAGGCATCTTCCTGCGACAGGTCAGTGCTGTGGGTACGTCACTGTGGCAAATAAAATTAATTAAAGCAAATGTTTACCACAGGAAAAAGCCGCCCATTTTACTCTAATAATCTTTATTAAACTTCTCAAAATTTCTAATCATAGCACATAATTAATAGCACATATTAAAAAACATAAACGTATATAAGTTATAAAAACTGTAGTCGAAATTTTGAGTGTCTTGAATACATAAATAAGTTTAAGTCAAAACATATTCTGTCGCTATGCGATGTAAGGTGCAGTGTGATGTCATCAATCAGCGAATGGATTTGGATTATACGAGAATCCACACAGCAGGAAAACGCATTAAAAATACGACCTTAAAGTTAAAGGATGGACAGTAACTGAACATATATCAGTATGCTACAATCGTGTGTCAAGTAACACTTATGAGCAACTTAGAATTTTGTCGAATAAAATTTAATAATCACTGTGTCAGGTCTAGTACTGTGGTGTAATTTCAGAACGAAATTTATTGATTTCATTGAGATGGATTCAAAGTTCCATCTACTCTCTCGTGTAGGCATCAACTGCAATGAAACAAGGGAAGCTGGAAATGCACAGTTGTGGAAACCTAACCATCGCGGCTAGGAACTTTGGAATAGGGACCCCTTCATAGGATTATGATTATTAGAATTTATTTCATTTTCCGTTGACGTGACTAACTTTTACACTTTATCATAATATGAAGAATCTTCTGAATTATCTAAAATAAAAAATTGGAATTATTTTAAATAACTGGTACATTTCTAGTTACATGTACAAAAGCGTTCAGAATCCAGGAAACTTTAAAGATGAGACTTATATTCTCCTGTTAGCACACTGTAATGTTTATAGAGTAGCAAAGCATAAATTTGGCAGGCGTCTGAGCTGCGGATTTATCTATCTGGAGGCTGGACGCTCGCCAGAAAAATGAACTGAACTTTTGAAGACGTAACGCAATTCATGGGGAAGTGCGAGATTGGGTTACGCAGGTAGGGACTTGGTTCCATTCACATAAGGGGATAATCCGAAATATGTATGAGATTTTGACATATTTTTATCATATGCTGCAAATGTGAACACACATTCTTATCGTGAACAGGAGTAAATCTTCCGTTACAGGTTTAAGTTTCATAATGCTGTTAGACAAATAAGTTCAAATGTCTTGCTTGTGTACCTGAAGCAGTTTATGAACAAAGATTCAGCCCAGAAATAAAGGCCTGATTCAAGACTCAGTGCTGATTTTCAAATTCGGCATTCACCAACTCTAGAATGGAGTAGATTGTCTTGAGAAAACTTCACACCTGATAATTCCATTAGTAGGCCTACCTCTCGCATCAATTGGTTAGGTGTTTCCAATATGAGTACCTTTGAAATAAACTTGGAACTGTCCAAGAACTGTAACTTTTTTGCGAGATTTTCTTATTGCGTAAGATTAAATTTTACTTACGTCATTCCGTAGTATATTCTGACTAGATTAAATGTGGTCTCATCCACATACGTTGCTTCTGAACGTCGGATTAGAATTTTCAGTTATGTACTCATGTCTGCTATACACTCTGCGCACGTGCTTAGGAAAACACATCATTAAACTTCTCGGAAACAATGACAAGATTTATCTGCAATTTTAATATTTCTTTAATGTTTTCCATTTCCTGTGCATTACACAAATATTCATACAAGTACAAAAATGCGTTTAGAATCTTAGTTTAATTCGCGTAGTCATAGTTTATATTATATATTATTTTTTCTACCTATTTCGGCCCGTCTGAACTATCATCAAGGAGAACAAAATACATGAGGCAGCATTCATGGAACAAAAGTGTATGAACTCAGTAAAACGTGTAACTAATGCTTGCAGAAGACATAGCAGTAAGCCTCACGTACACAATACTCGTACACAAATATTGATTAAGACAAGATGGATTAGGATATTGAAAGTGTGTGTGCTATTGTCGTCTTTCAATTGCGTATAAATATTTTTACTATGTATATACGTATTTGCATCCAATACATATCAATTCTTGAACCCTATATGAATGAAATCCAATTAAGTTACAGTTTCATGTGTATCGTTTGAATAAACATACTCTACAGCATAACAGTGCATTCTGAACACTGTGCGCCGCCTACCAGTGCATTCTGAACAATATCTGCCGCCTACCAGTGCATTCTGAACACTATGTGCCGCCTACCAGTGCATTCTGAACACTGTGCTCCGCCTACCAGTGCATTCTGAACACTGTGTTCCACCTACCAGTGCATTCTGAACACTGTGCGCCGCCTACCAGTGCATTCTGAACACTGTGCGCCACCTACCAGTGCATTCTGAACACTGTGTGCCGCCTATCACTGCATTCTGAACACTGTGTTCCACCTACCAGTGCATTCTGAACACTGTGCGCCGCCTACCAGTTCATTCTGAACACTGTGCTCCACCTACCAGTGCATTCTGAACACTGTGTGCCGCCTACCAGTGCATTCTGAACACTGTGCCGCCTACCAGCGAATTCTGAACACTGTGTGCCGCCTACCAGTGCATTCTGAACACTGTGTGTCGCTTAACAGTGCATTCTGAACACTGTGCTCCACCTACCAGTGCATTCTGAACACTGTGCCGCCTACCGGTGCATTCTGAACACTGTGTGCCGCTTACCAGTGCATTCTGAACACTATGTGCCGCCTACCAGTTCATTCTGAACACTGTGTGCCGCCTAACAGTGCATTCTGAACATTGTGTATCACGTAACAGTGTAACATGAGCAACGAATTCTCCCCTAGCCATCTCTTCTGAGCACCATTTCCTGCTAAACTGTGTAACCTCGGCACACATTCTATGGATATCGAGGTTACTTTCTGTCGTAATTAAAATCGGTCTGTATCTCCGATTTCAGCTTTCTTATAATCACCCGCCTATCGTCATAAAATTATATAATTAAAGTGTGTTTTTAACCGAAATTACATATACGCTCCAGCTGCTTTTACTGGAATAAAGCAGACTAATATGATCCATGCAGCTGATAAATATGTTTTATGAATTTCTTTCAAATCTGGTTGCTGGGCAAGAATGAGATAAATTCGTAGAAAATTAATTATATCCATATAGATACACAAAACTACAATAACGTTTTACTCTCTACGCATCAAACAAAGTAAATGAAATTTGCACGTATACAGTATTGGAATGACGTACTGGTGGCTTATAAGTTCTGTCAGTATGTCATACTGCGCCTCCACAGCGTCTAACAAGAGGACGAGCTGCTATCGTGGCATTTATCACAGGAGTATTTTCTATAATTATTATTCCATATGTACACATATTTTTTTGATACTTCTCTGTGTGGTTGATATCAAATTTTTGAATTTATATGAAACTAGTCTCTAAGATTTAAGCTTATATTCATATTAATAATGTACAAAATAATAATGTGAAATTATTAATAATAAGAGCGTTTAAATAGTCATACAATACACAAAAATGTAATAGGAACCAGCATTAAATTATTGCACGGAAGATGCTGGCCTACAACATATAGAATATACGTCATACAGCCTAATATCCGGCCTGGAAGAAGAATCTTTTCGGATCAGAAGTCTACTTTACAGTGTGACCCAAAAACCGTTCTGTCGCAAAAGAGCCAAAGGTGCGGCTTTCTCAACCAAGCCCTGTGTAATAGAAGGTTTGGGTGTCAGGAGGATGATCGAGTAGGGTTTTCAAAAGTCACTATCCATACTGGGATATTCCTTGAGTGTCATAACACTCTCCAAGGTCCCTATCTAACAAGAAATACACTAATCTCCTAAAGCGTTTCATTCAGAATCGCATTTTAATAACAGGACAGGAAAGTAATAAATTTTATTCATTTATTTACACATTTTAGCGACGCTGTAAACATGCCAGACTTCACACTCTCAATCAAAAGGATGCTATATGAGTGAGGAATGGACAATAGAAGATGTGGAAGATAGTGAACGTGATTTATGTTGAGGTATAATCCCGACATTTATCCGGGCAGACAGAGGAAAGGGCGAAAAACTTTATATAATCAGGATGGCCGGTGTCTGAACCGAGAGTTTAAACCGGGACCTCTGGAACATTATGTGGAAGTGCTGTCCAATTGGCCGCGACCTTCGGTAAGGTGTTTGTTCTTAGCGGGGAAAATAAATGAGAATTTATTGTTTTAAATTTGAGGGCCTTGTACTAGAATAAATATTTAGAATAATTACTGAAACTGTATTAAGTTTTGTTAGCAGCCTACTTACACGATTCGTTATACCGTGCTACATGGCCACAAATGGTAAGAATATTTATTTTACTGTCTGTCATGTAGGAATTTGTACGAACATTAGAGGAACGTAAGAATCATTCTTTATCAGTTCATACTCGTATCCGTTGACGAGGTTGAAGCAACGTCGGTTACTAACTTAAGACTGGACAAACCAACAGCACAGTCTCCCTATGAAGTAGCTAAAACAAGTCCACGCATAAGCAGTTAGTGGGTATTAGCCGAAAGTTTCATAACACGATCCTTCCTTCCAAAGCGTATTAGACAAAATTACCAAAATTACAGCTTCAACTTCCGCAACTCTCACGGATCTCACAAAAATGTGACTGTTTATTTGTTACAGATATTACACTAATGCAAATGTTCGTATCTGCCACAGGTAATATTTAACTGTGAATGATTATACATGACACAGCACTGAAATGTGTACATAAGTATTATGCTACAGATAATATTTTTTTTTATTTTACTAATGGCAGGTACATTGAGTGTTTATCATTGACCTATGCGACCGATAAAAGTAAAACATAGGAAAAAACTTACACTTACAAAAAAAGAAAAGAAAAAGAAAATTCAAACTAAATATAAAGTCCTAATGCTAAAGAGTAGTCACAAAAATGTAATATAAAATAACAAAGTCAATTTTCCATCATCGCTACAGGTAATATTAAACTGTGAAAGTTGTGTCTTCCAAAACGACGACCCAACGCAAAAGTTCGCACCTGCCTCAGACATCACACCAAGTAAAATTTTATATATTTAACGGATAAAACTCTGTATGACCGTTTGTATTATTCACAGCCAAAATTTGAAGCTGAATGTTCGAATCTGCCACAAGAATCGTTCAGCTATGAACACAGGTACCATTACAGTGTGAAACTTTATACCTGCCACGTATAACATTTATCTGTGAAAATTTACATACTCCACAGATAACGTTCCAGTATTAAGGTGCTTATCGGCCACAGATATCGTTCCTGTGAACTACCGTATTTGCGACAGATAGCACTTGATTGCGAATGTTTATATGTCACAATAACACCCACAACTGAACGTTTGTACCTACTACTAATGTCACTAAACTAATGAAGCTGATAAAGATTTTTTCTTCACCTCTTATTCCAGCTCTAATTTCTAATGACAGCTAGTATATTCTCTCTCTTCCTTCTGAAACAGTCATTACGGGAACCCAAATGTTCGTAACCTTTACCTTAGTTCTGAGTATTGCCTTCACTTGTGAATTTAAATACACTCAAATGCGATTTTTTTTCTTTTTTATATACTTAAGCCCATTTACATAGATATTTTTCTTCTTTAGAATTTAAAAATACGTAGTGGATTCACTTCTTAGGCTTTATTTTGCGTCGAATTGGACATTGTTTTGCTTGACTCGATCTTGTTTGAAATTTAAAAAAATTTGCTTGATTTTTAATGAAACGGTCATAGTATTGCTTGATCATCTCTTCTTTGTACTTTATTCACCGAGAAAGTATGGTGAAGTCACGTGCGTGCTGAAGAGATTATTTGCTTTATGGTGTAAGATGAAGACAATATGCAAGATAAATTAATAGTTGCAAATTAAGTACCGTATATTCTCGAATCTAATCCGCACACTTTTTGCAGTTTCAGAGGGCTAAAAAAAATTAGATGCGGATTAGATTCGCGGTCGTGAGCTGGATTTTGGAAAAATGATAGAGCCGCTGTACGTGCCGTAAGAACAATACAATAATTTATTATTTTATTTATTATTTATAATATTATATAATATTTATAATTTATTATTGGTAACATCCAATATTATTCAATCAGTCTGCCTTGTAGGCAAGGGGCGGTTGAAGGAAAGGTGCGGATTAGAACCGCGAAATAACTTTTTTTCGTTTAAGAAATCAGCAAAAGCTAGTGCGGATTAGATTCGGGTGCGGATTAGATTCGAGAATATATGGTAATATATTCCCCTTCTGAATATCTAGTGATACAGTTCCAGAATGCTTCAAATTTCCACATGTATGCCTTCAAGTGTCAGCAAGTCTCAAGGCTTGTATTTTTTGAAATATGGTAATTATTTCTTATAGACTCGGTATCAAATATTGCACACATATCTGGGATTATTCATCATTTGTGTATCGTAACTTGACACGTACAATTTGAAGTGGTTCTCTACACCATTTACTACAAACAAATGTACATTTCCGAAAGATGCATTAGCACCAAACTATTCACTACCCACATTAAGTGATGGTGATATTTCCACCTCATCAAACTGGACGATCTCCATATCTGTATTAAGTAGGAGAATAAATATACACTGCTGAAGTGAAGTGACCTACTGTGACGGGATATTTACACTAATTTTCTTGAAAATTTATCTCTTAATTCAAGCACAAATATGGAGAAAACTCACTCAGACTCGCATACAAGAAGATAACATAAGCCAGTCTTCTTGAAATGGAAGTAATAAAATTCACTGCTCAGTGGAAATGTTAAAGTTGTAGCTTATTGTTCTGTAAGTAACCTGGGTGCCCAATTTAGGGAAGAATTGTATAAATGTGTACTTTCTCTCATTCTAATAAATATCTGACGATTATACGAAACGTGATGCCATAGCAAAAACTCTTCTAATAAAATAGCCTGATGGACCAGTCACTCCTTTAGGCCTTCCTGTCCAAGAAAGAATTGGAAATATTTCTTTGTAAATTGTGATCAATTTGAAAACAAAAGCTCGGTAATAGTATCCTCCATGCATAATCTCAATACACAAAAGAAGTAAAAAAAATACTTGTACTTTTCGTTTAGATGTTCTTCAGCTTAACCTTCTCGGAAAGGGAGGCGAAAATAATGCCTCCAGTAACGTATTTAATGTCTTGCCTTATGTGAGTCTCACAGAAGAATGTTGCTGAAAATTCGCATTATCTGGGCTATTAACGCCATGTGCGCTACTAGCAGTTACAGACGTTTCAAAGGGTCGTAGTGGTTTTATCTTCTTATCACTACGAACTTTCGGAATGTCACCCTCGCTCGACATCCCCGAAGGCTGGTCTTGAGCTCGACTCAAATCGTTATTATTATTATTATTATTGTTTTATATTATTTTTACTATTGTCCATATTCCTTATTTCACAGGAGTTTAGCTGGTTCTCAAAGGAGTAGGAGTCTCAGTGACCAAACACATCTTATTCACTCTTCTGCCAAAAAACTTTCTGACTATACGGCATGGATTAATTATTACTGCTTGCTTCTTTAGACTATACAGAGCAGGACGAAGTTTAGGCGTTTCAAATTGTAGTGCGATTTGTTGGGGATAATATCCGTCGTGGATAGTACTAATGGTATTATATACTACTTTGTCAGTTGTCATATTATTCTCAATAACTTCTCTTTTGAGGTCTGTATTCTTGTAGAACTTTCCGGTCGTGGTACTGCGAAGGTTGTGACTGTTAAAAATCGCTTCATCTGCTACACATTCTTCTTTGATGGTTTTGTTAGGCGTAACTTGGTCTGTTCTATTGCTATTGATAGTTAGATCAATTAATATGGACATGTTATAACATGTTTCGTGGTGGGAATTTTCTAACATGGACTGTAGCTCGTACATATAATACGGTGTGGAGAAAGAATACCAACAAGATGCAAAAATATAGATGTTTATTGTCAATTCAGATGTTTAATATTGACTACTGTCTCGACATGTTTAGGGCATCTTTATGCCCATCATCAGGAGAAAAAGGCCACGTGTTACTGCATATGGGGTTGTTTGCTGGTAGTGTTGGATGTGGCTGGTTGCGGTACTATGGTGCTACGTTGAGGGTGTGAGCACTGTGAAGGTTGCTACTGGAGCAGAAACCTTCACAGTGCTCACACCCTACAACGTAGCACCACAGCACCGCAACCAGCCACATCCAACACTACCAGCAAACAACCCCATATGCAGTAACACGTGGTCTTTTTCTCCTGATGATGGGCATAAAGATGCCCGAAACATGTCGAAACAGTAGTCAATATTAAACATCTGAATTGACAATAAACATCTATATTGTTGCATCTTGTTGGTATTCTTTCTCCACGCTTTACTCACGATGCACGGTCACAGGAACATAAAGTTTATAATATGGCGTTGGTGGTCTCTTTTACAGTCCGGATTTGATAGTCAATTCTTGATGGACAATGTTGGCTGTTTGACTGTGACGATGGTTTTAATCACTTCGAGTTAGCACACGACTTGCAACTTTGCATGCTGAATAGTTCCGGACCTCTGTCGGAATTTCCTGCTGATATGATTAGTAGCATTCGGGTCCTTGAAAATATGCTTCTCACAATTATTGATAATGCAGCCCTGACTGTGGATGAACATCACATATCAAGTAGTTTCTGGGACGGTTTGGCAAGCATTTCGCCATGCGTTCGATGTTATTTTGTCGACATCTGGACTTTCAAGTTCATAGGTGTGTCTTCGTTTAAGGGTTTCCTCTTCCACAGTGTTAGTCTGCCTTACGCCATTCTGATGGTTCCTTTTGTGTGGTAGAGAGGCATAATGAGTTGAGAGATACGCAATTAACATTTCTGTCACATGAAAATCGAATAGATGGAAGGCATTTCTCTTGTCGCGGATGTAAGTGTCTAATGATGTAATTTGGCTATTGTGTACGTTGTACATATCAATAATTTATACACTGCCCTGTTATTATTATTATTATTGTTATTATTATTATTACAGATTGCCAAAGATTATTGCTCCTAGATGTACTTCTAATTGATCAATTATCTTTAAGTTTAGGATTTGCCGGTGGTTATCCTGACTGATTTGATTTGCGTTAGAGAATTAAGAAACGCGGACTATTAGCAGTAAGGGCTTCAAGGCACTTACCAAAATCTAAGCAATGGCTGACTTTAGGCGACTTTCCTTGTGGTTTGAAAAAGGCTGCTCGACAAATGCCGGTAACAGTCGTACGTGCTGCTTGGTTATTACGTTGGGGACTTGAAATGCCATATTGCGGGGAAGGCATGACCGCAGGGACGAACAACGGGAGAGATTTTGACTTTCGCCATTGGGTCTTCTTCCTTTCCAGGGTCATATGAAACCAACCGAGCGCTTGCTCTTCCTGGTCTGCAGTAACCTAACTGCAGTGAGGAAAGTGAGTTAACTGAAAGAATGAATGTTGACAAGAGAAGATGAGAAGGACTGCAAGGTCTCATATTCCGTACTTTGAAGGCATTAAAGTTACGTATTTTCCAGGAAAATATTGCTATGGTCTGAAATTCTCTTTCCAAAGTCTAACACTATTCTATCTAATTTAATAACTGTCCAAGAAGATGCGACTTATTCAGTTTATTACATTTCTGTAGGCAGCTCTACATGTTTCGGGTGTTGACACCCATCATCAGGAGCTGGTACAGCTGTAATTACAGCTTCTGGTATTGAT
>Ga0123357_10013464_pt1 | contig 10623 bp, 4 predicted proteins | sample TergutEmb28metaG_FD_89873 | JGI IMG/M metagenome (GOLD analysis project Ga0123357, IMG submission 89873) | Embiratermes neotenicus P4 segment gut microbial communities from Petit-Saut dam, French Guiana - Emb289 P4 | ecosystem: Host-associated > Arthropoda: Insects > Digestive system > Gut ...
AGTGTATGTAATGTTTAAAATATTCAGTACCTGTATTTGTTGAATAAATATATAAAATGCAAAGTTTAGAGGTTCGCGGTGCGGTACGACCACTATAGTAGTCGTTAGGCGTCAAAGGGTTAAGCAACACACTATACTTAATGATCACACTTTCTGATAAAAAGACATGATATTATGAATAATATATATGAAAATGCAAATTCCTGAGCTTCTCCTTACAAACAGTCCTCTTAATTCTACACCAATCAGTTTAGATTTAGTCACGGTTCCTTATCATTAAATCCAGCCGAAGTGTGTGATCCGCTCTTGTTACCAACATCGGAAGCTTTGGCGAACAGTGCATATAGCCCACTCGTACTTACATTCCTGCACATCTGATTCCGACATGGAACTTGTAGGTGAACAAATCACATAGAATAAAGCGATGACTGTTATCTCTGTTGGGTTTGTTCATTCACAGTCAATTAGCGAATGTTCTCTTAGTGATTAGGTAATGTCTAATCTAAAGGTATGATGATTACCTGTGGTGAGTTGAAAATAATTAGACACTATTTTCCCGGCCTAACTAGTCTCGGGTATGTGTCCAGTGACGGGGTCTGGCTCTTCCTCAGGAACTCAGCTGAGTAAAAACTTCACAAGTGATGACGGAAACAAGTCCAGTTTTCTAAAAGCTATGTATGAAAAACGAACAAGAAAATGCGCTTTGCTCAAAACGAATTGTTTGATTTTAATCTTTGTTTTTCAGGGAGAACTCCTAGCACTCAGAATAGGTGGTGAGTACAATAAAAATATTAAATAAACATAATGTAATATCATGTCATTATACACGTCAAATATGTTGCATAAGTCCAGCAATCCCACAAAGGCGTACATGATGAACTGTTACCCAGCATCGGTAATGTTAAGTGAGAGGGGTGGGTTATTAACCGCGGTTCAACAGAGAGTTTCACTTAGCTTTGATTTATTCCATGGTGTTCTCCAGCATGTTTTGGTCCTCCGTTGTTGCAAAATCTACTGACAAGTACTACAACATAAACCAGATGGGAATGTTGCAATTCATTTGACTTTATGCTTTATATGTCTGCAAACATGAGAGACTTCTGGAAGATGAATTTTAATAATACGCTTCTACCTCAGTATAGGTCTGACAAGTGAACTCTTTTCTTCAGATTACCCCATCAAAACACTGTACACAACTCTCATATATATATATAATTATGCATATAATTAGTTAAATACAATAGTCACTAAAACGAAGTAAACCATAAATTAAAAACATATTCTAACAAAACTATGCTAATACACTAGAATTTCCATACATTCACTCATTTATACAGTAAATTATGCTGTGTACTGAAGGAACCAGTTTCCTATACTTTTAGATGTGTTGTATTATAAGAATATTTTATACTTCAACCTCAGAAAGGTAGTCCTAAACAATGTAAAACATTTTAAAAAGTTTACAAATTTTCATGATATTACCTCTTTAGTTTACTTCTAATGAAAGTTTTCATTTCCTACTTCTAAATGCGTCTTTTAGGTAGTTAATTATATTACAAGTTGACTGAGCATACTTATCGCTAGATTTAGTTTACAGTAAATTCTATTAGACCGAATGAATGAGCATGGATGCATACAATACTTGTTGTGTACGAAAGAAACTTAAAATCTGTCTATTGCGTCTTGCATCATTCTCAGAATTAGTCTACAACAACTAAGATAAAATGTAAAATAAAGTTACCGTTCAGTAATTTAGTTTAACTTCTATTGCTGCTTAACACTTTACGTCAAGTGGTTACTACTCTCAGACCCTCCACACATAAAAAGGGCTATACCAGGCAATTTCTTACAGTGTAGGTTTAATCATCTGAAAAGTATGAGAATTCCATTTATACAAACTGTTATTAGACTTCTGAAAAATTTCAAATATAAAAACTTCTCCATGCATACAATTTAAATAAATATTTTGTTAATAAATTATATGTGAGTCAACTTGATCGGTGACGCTACAAGAATGAAAAATATGTTACCATTTACAGCGTGATTCAAAAAGATGGATTCAATTTTGTACGTCTATATTTCCTGAATTATATGTAGTATATGAATGATCTATATAATATTTGAAAGAAAAGTTCCTATGTTTTCAATTACTACCGTTCGAGTGCTCATCTAGCACAGCCGTGCAGCAGCATAAGTTGAGAGCAAAATGGCTACTTTGCAGCACAAGATTTTTTGTTTCGTGAGTTCATTAAAACTGAGTCGGCGACTGCTGTGCAGCGTGCATTTCATCTTCATTTCAACATTCAACCTCCAACGAGGAAGAGCATTGGTCGCTGGAATCACCAATTTGAGCAAATAGACTGTCTGTGTAAAGGCTAAAGCTCCGGCCGACCACGTGTATCAGAGGAGAACGTGAGACGAATTCAGGAGAGTTTTGAGCGTAGCCTACGCTAGTCAACCCGTAGAACGAGCAGAGAACTTGGAATACCGCAACCAAAAGTCTGACGTGTGTTGAGGTGCTGTTTGCTTTTCAATTGAGTCCATCTTTTTGAATCACCCTGTACACTGAAAAAATATACATATAAAGCTACTAAGACTGCATTACTTCTTTATAATTTACTTAAACTGTTATCTATTTTTCAGATACTCTGCCTATAACAGGCGTCTTATCAGGTAATTACTCATACAATACATTGGTTAATTCAAAATAATCTTCCATTGAATTAATATAAAATGTCAATCGACCTTTCGAACAAATTATAATATAGAAAGTACTAGCAGGAAGAAATTAAACATAGTGTGAGTTTTAAATATATTAGACGTGTAAATTTTGGCCACTGGGACTAACAAAATTTAAAATATTGAGTTTTTCACTTTAATTGTCAACCAACAAATGCACTTACATAAAATTTCACATTAAAACTTTTAAAATCGCTCCAACATGTTTCGATCCTAAGATCATCTTCAGGGATCTACGTTGTTCCTTGCTGAAGTCACATTTTAAAAACACTCACTAATTAATTCCTTTATATTAATAGGGTGTTGTAGCAGTATATCTGTAATATAAATTATACTTACTAAGTACTCGTATATTGTCAAAATAATATAGTAAGATTGTCAAAGTAATATTAATTGAAATTTTTATACAAATAATTAGACTATCTGGATTAATTAATTAGTGAGTGTTTTTAAAATGCGAATTTTCAAGGAACAGTGTAGCTTCCTGAGGATGATCTTAGGATCGAAACATGTTTGCGCGATTTTAAATGTTTTCATGTGAAATTTTATGTTAAGTGTATTTGTTGGTTGACAATTAAAGTGATTCTAGGAAATGCACGGTGCAACAATAAAGATATTGAGTTTTTATTTCAATTTAGACTGTATGACAATACTTCATAATTTCCTTTACATGATATTTATTTTTTTCAGACACTCAGAAACTGCAACAGCGAATAACAGGTAATAAACTGCATTAAACGTTAATAAAAAGATTAAAGAGGGATTTAATTTATATTTCATTCTACTACACAACATTGTATTAAGTACCAGTGTAGACGCTGTACTTACGTATAACGAATCCTTTTGTATATGACAATTACATTAGTGTCATGCTTCGTCTCTCACAGTTAAAGGGGAAATCATCCTGAGTTCTGTGTCAACTCGGAACAGATTTTTCCACTTCACAAATTAATTTAAATATTGCCTACTTATATTGTTGCAGACACTCTACATTAACAGGCGCCATATCAGGTCATTGCCTCTAATACAGATTGCTTTATTAGAAATATCATTTTTGCGCATTTACAAAAATATATCAGTAGACCTTCGGAATAAATGGCCAACTTAGTAAATATGGCTTGTATGGAATTAAAATAATTATTTGTGTCTCATACGTGTCGAATTTGGTCACTGACACACACATACAAACATACAAACACACACACACACACAGGAGTATACTGCGATAAATTTAATTTTACACTATGTATTACTTCATTGTTTCCTTAAACTCGTATGTATTTTATCAGACACTAAGCTTTTCACAAACGGTATGCCTAGCAATAGCTAACATTACACACATTTTTATTAAAATATCACTTTATTGCATTAACATAGAAGTCATTAGAGGAATAGAATAATTAATAAATAGAGAAGATATTTCTTGAATAAAATTTAAATTAAATAATTAAGTAAATTGATAAATTAATTAAAATTAAATAAATAATCTTGCGCAACTTACATGGGTAGAGAACTTGGTCACAGGCGATATTAGGACAAGTAACAACTTGATTTTTTCACGATTAAATTACGCTGATACCTATTGTTTCAGAAACCGTGCCAGAGAAAGGAGGCATATCAGGTATTTAATTAATGTATAAGTTGATTTTTAAGAACTACCACTGGATTCCAGTTATATTACGTTCTACTAGGACACTCGAATATGAGCCAATAGAGGAAATATTTCTTACAAAAAAATACATCAATTTGAACACAAATCTTATTCCAGTGTCAAATTTGGTGACTCGCGCTAAGAGAAAAACAATTGTTGAATTAAATTTAATTCGTAATTCACGTAAAATTATCTCTACTGTTTCAGATGCTCTGCCATTGATAGAAACCATACCAGGTAATTACCGATATACTCGTAAGATTTTGCATTAAAAATATAACTTGACTACACTTATACAAAACATTTTTAACCTTTAAAATAAGTGATGAATGTAGAAACTACTTGCAGACACGTGAGTGTTTCGCAAATGACTTTTATGGGTGTAAGACCTGGTCACTGACGCTAAGAGAAGAACTGGTTGCGAGTTAAAGTTTAGACACTGTCACGATTTATAATTTATTTAAAATTTGAAATTTACCATACTAGGTAACGGCTTACATTCCATATTGGTTAATCAGAAATACAAATTTGTTTGCATTTGCACAAAAGTTCTGAAACCTTCGGAAAAAATTATAAAACTTGAAGTCACTGTCTGCACAACTTTATATACGTTTTGTGTATTTCCTTAATTTGGTTTTTTGATGGTGGTAGAAAGAACAATACACACAATTTTTACTTCCAACTACTGCACAAAGCTTAATTTTTAACCTCCATCCTACATCTTACTTACTTACTTACTTACTTACTCCATGGTGCAGAGTCCTTCTTGAGAAGCTAACTGGTTTGCAGCTAGTCAAGAAATTCCCCACATTTCACAGAACCCGAAGGTTCATTACTGCACACACAAGCGTCCGCCACCTGTCCCTATCCTGGGCCAGCCCAATCCAGTCCATACACCCACATCCCACCTCCTGGAGATCCATCCTAATATTATCCACCCATCTACGCCTAGGTCTCCCCACCTCCAACTTACACATTAAATTTTAATACTTAACTAATATTTTAACCTGAATAGTTTTCAGAAACACTGCATATCAACTGACTGTCTATGATGCTGGTAGAAATATATTTACCATTTACTGAAATATGACACGCTACTTGTGTCTTTTTAATATTACACCTCCCTTATGATGACAAAAACAGGTGCCCGAAATATCTAGGAGCGCAGAAACTAAGCTTTGTGCAGTAGTTGGAAATATTACTATTGTAAAGGAGGCAGCTGAACGGAATGTGTTCAACATCAAATTCAGAAGGAAGAGAAGCTCACAGGAGTATCATTTCAGGCAGTATGATCTTTTCATAACATTCTGAAAACTGTTTTTACAGTTTCAGACAATCTGCCTTTGAAGGGACTAAAAACATGTGATCACTCTTTACTCACCGGTTCATTACAAATTTTTCACTCTTATGAGTGTTATTTTACGTTCACAATAAACTATCGATCTAGAAACTACTTACTGCATAAAATCTAAATAACTGTTCGTGTGTATGACTAGCATGTTAGTCACGCTTGGTCGCTGAAGCTAAGAAAAGACAGGCAATGTAAGCATAAATGTAATATTGCGTCGCGTTCGTGCAACCGTTGTTACGGTGGGAATGCAATAAGTATTATATACTTCGAGTGTGTTTGTGTGTGTAGTCTTAGGTATCCAGCATGCAATGCGCATGTGCCGTATGGTCATCTGTGGCCTGCACCGCTGTACAATATTTTCCCACATAATCTCATACACGGCACGATTTTCGGGGGGGGGGATATAAAAACAAAATGTGTCAGTATCGCTTCTTTAAAGTTTATTTAAGGTGATATCTATTGTTTCAGACACTCTCTCTGTGGAAGGGACAACAAAAGGTAAGAATTTAAATTATACGTTGATTGGAAGAACTGTTACCAGAATTAATTTATACGAAATTATGTTCGAACGTTGGAATAAGAACAGAATTGGAAATTGCGGCTTAAACAATACTAATATTACATTTGTTCGCGCACTTTCTGATGATAAGCAATATTTGGTTAAGTTTAAACGTATTATCATTTCTGGTTTATTTGAACTTACTTCTACTGTTTCAGGAGCGCTGTCTTGCGGAGGAATCATACCAGGTAAATCATACTGCTAAATATTTCTACTTAGAAATATCCTCCGATTGTCTTCATTTAAGACATAATTTGACCTATAAAGTAAATGACCAACATAGACATTGTTGATTGCATAAAATAAAAAAAAAATTTTGAATGTTTCATATGGCAGTCAAACTTGGCCGCTGACACCACGACATTGAATGTATTAAGTTTCACTGTAGACCGTATTACAGCTTTATCATATTCTTAAATCGGTATTTATTTTTTTCAGGCACTCTACCTCTTGAAAGGAACATACCAGGTAATAATATTATTCAATGATTTGTTAAAAATATTTCTTCACATATATATTACACGACTGCTATGGCTGCTACACTTAATCCCTATATCTAAGAGAAGAAATAACTTTGCCTGAAGTTTTAATTTAAACAGCAACGTCACTTCAAATGTTATTTTAATTTTTATCTACTGTTTCAGACACCCCACAACTGGAAGGCGTACCAGGTAATTTATTAAATTGCAAGTTGATTAGTGAAAAATTCACTAGAATCAGTTTTAATAAATTCTACCTTAATATTCCAATAATGATAAAGTTTCAAGCTGCTACTTGCACAATAACAAGTATCTATACGTATAAAAATGGCACATGAGTGTAAAACTTGTTTGCTCACTTGAAAAAAAATGTAAAATCTACATGTAATTTCTAATACTATTCGACATTTTACTTAAATAGATAGGCACTATTTTCAGGAATGTTGCTTTTTAGAGAGGCAAAGAAAGGCAACTTTTAATAGTAAACTTGATGAATGAGAAATATAACTGGCTTTCTTAACATTAAGTTGTATCAGAGAATTTGAACTTGAAACGTTGTAGAAACCGCTACTTACGTAAAAACAAGCATCTTTGTTCATATAAATAGCAGTCTACACCAGGTCAGTACTTGGTCCATCACCCACAGACCTAAGACATGAAATAAAGTGAAGTGCCAACTTGATGCAACTAGGTAATGTTATTGATGTATACTTACTTCGACATGTTTCGGGTAAATACGCCCATCGTCAGGAGCATTAGATGTTGAGTTGTAGCATATGGTTTTCTGTACCGAGTTTATGGATGGGTGGTGGTCTTGAGATCCGCTGCGTAGGTCGTGTGTGCGGTGTGGATGGTGTCGCACAGCTCCATCCACACCGTACATACGACCTACACAGCGGCTCTCAAGACAACCACCCATCCATAAACTCGGTACAGAAAACCATATGCTGCAACTCAACATCTAATGCTCCTGATGATGGGCGTATTTACCCGAAACATGTCGAAGTAAGTATAAGTCAATAACATTACCTAGTTGAATCAAGTTGGCACTTCACTTTATTACATGAGGAAGATGCACGGTCAAACAACCCTCAAGACGTAATACAGTTTAAAGTCATGCTCTATAGGTACTATATACAATTTATACAACATCTATTGTTTCAGACACACTACCTTCACTGGCGGCCGTAACTGGTAAGAAAAAATTCTTTTTTTAATTCGAAATACTCCTCAAATGCCGTCATATAAAACGTTATTAAACATTCGGAATAACGTATCAGTCAAAAACAAACATTTACATAATATTAAATAGATCTAAGTTTTTGTATATGACTTAAATATGTTTGCCAAAAATGGTCGCTTAGGATATCTATTTTTTGGGACACTGCCTTTCAAGTGGGCCATACCAGGTAAGCATTTAAATTATACGTTGGCTGGAATAATTGTTGTAAGATTTATCTTAAATTATATTCGAACTTCGGGATAAGAACCAAAGTAAAACATGCTGCTTATAAAATAGTAATGTTATATTTATTCACGCACAGTCTGAAGACTAGCAATATTTGAAATAATGTGAAATGCCAACTTGATGCAACAAGGTAATTTTATTTATATATTCTCAGCTCTACATGTTTGGGCGCTTACGTCCGAAACATGTAGAGCTGAGAATACATCAATAAAATTATCTTGTTGAATCAAGTTGACATTTCACATTATTTCGTGAGGAAGATGCACGTTCAAACAACTCTCAAGCAATATTTGGTTAAGTATAGAAGTATTATCACTTCTGTTTACGTAAATTTACATCTACTGTTTCAGAAAAGCTGCCTTTGAGAGAAATCGTACAAGTTAAATCACAATATTACATATTTCCAGTTAGCAATATTCTTCGATTGTCTTCATTTAAGATATCATTTGACCCTCAAAGTAAATGACCAACACGGACAATGCTGCTTGCATAAAATTAAGAAAGTGTTTGATTGTTTCATATGCGAGACAAACTTGGCCGCTGACACCACGAGATTAAAGCGTATTTGGTTTCACTGTAGACCATATAACAAATTTATCATTTTGTTAAACCGGTATTTATTTTTCAGACACTCTGCCTCTTGAACGGATCATGTATGCATGTATGTCTGTCTGTTTCAAAACCTTGTTCTACGTTGTCCGACGCCTAGACTCTACTGCGTCCTATCTTCCCACTGGTCTTCATTTAGATTTCTTTCGTTCATGGCCTTCCTTATACCTTCCATCCAGTTTTTCTTCGGTCTCTCTCGTGCTCTCTTTTGTTACGGCATCCACTTCAATGTTATTTTGGGTAATCTTCCTTTTGCCATTCTTTGGACATGGTCGTACCATGTAAGTTGGTTCTGTTCAATTTCTTTTACAATTGGTTCCTCTAATCCAATTTGTTGTCTCATAGTTATATTTCTAATTCTTTCTTTTCTTGATATTCTAGAAGATCTCCTCAGGGCATCCACCTCTGTAGCTTCTACCCGTCTTTTATTATTTTCTATGAGTCTCCATGTTTCAGAACCGTACAATAAACTGCTTTTAATCAATGCATTATAAATGTTCAATTTTCTCTCCCTTCTTATGTCTTTACTCCACAGTATCCCGCTTAGACATACTATACATTTCCTTGCTTGTATTATTCTTGATCTTATTTCTTTGTCATCTGTACCGGTAGCGTCAAAAATAACTCCTAAATTTGAACGGATCATACCATGTAATAATATTATACAATGATTTCTTAAAAATATTTCTTCACATAATTTACACGACTGTAATGGCTCCTACATTTCATCGTTAAAATCTAACAAAAGAAAAAATTTTGTCTCAAGTTTAAATTTAAACAGCACCATCGCTTCAAATGTTATTTTAATTCATATCTACTGTTTCAGGCACTCCAAAGCTGCAAGGAGACTTACCAGGTAATTTATTAAATTGCAAGTTGATTAATGAGATAAATCACTAGAACAAAATTTAATAAATTCTACTAGAATACTGGAATAATTATCAATTTTCCAGATGCTACTAACAAAATAATAAGTATCTGTATGTATATAAATGACATACAAGTTTACAATTTGGTCGCTCACTAGAAGAAAAAATGTAAAACCTATATTTAATGTCTACCACAAATTGACAGTTAACTTAAATGGATATCCAACGTTTCAGAAACCCTACCTTTAAAGGCGCCTCTGCGGTTAATTACTAACATTATTTGATCACAGTAAAATACATTTTTTGCTCAAGGTAAATGACCATTATATAAACTACAGCAAACAAATATGTAAATGTGATTTTCATACGAAATACACTGGTGTCATACTTGGTTACCTTGTTGCATCAGGTTGGCATTTCACATTATTTCATGAGAAAGATGCACGGTCAAACAACTCTCAAGCAATATTTGGTTAAGTATAAAAGTATTATCACTTCTGCTTTACTTAAACTTAAATCTACTGTTTCAGAAAAGCTGCCTTTGGGAGGAATCGTACCAGGTAAATTACAATATTACAAATTTCCAGTTAGCAATATTCTTCGATTGTCTTCATTTAAGTTATCAATTCACCCCCAAAATAAATGACCAAAACGGACAATGTTGCTTGCATAAAATTTAAAAAAATGTTTGGTTGTTTCATATGCGTGTCAAACTTGGCCGCTGAAATTACGAGATTAAAGCGTATTTGGTTTCACTGTAGACCATACTACAACTTTATCATTTTTTTAAACCCGTATATATTTTTTCAGACACTCTGCCCTCTGAACGGATCATACCATATAATAATATTATACAAAGATTTCTCAAAAATATTTCTTCACATATTTTACACGACTG
>Ga0123357_10013465_pt1 | contig 10622 bp, 7 predicted proteins | sample TergutEmb28metaG_FD_89873 | JGI IMG/M metagenome (GOLD analysis project Ga0123357, IMG submission 89873) | Embiratermes neotenicus P4 segment gut microbial communities from Petit-Saut dam, French Guiana - Emb289 P4 | ecosystem: Host-associated > Arthropoda: Insects > Digestive system > Gut ...
TACTGCACAGTGGGTGTGCAGACTGTCCAGTCTATGGGAATTACTGCACAGTGGGTGTGCAGACTGTCCAGTCTATGGGAATTACTGCACAGTGGGTGCGCAGACTGTCCAGTCTATGCTTATTACTGCACAGTGGTTGTGCAGACTGTCCAGGCTCTGGGAATTTCTGCACAGTGGTTGTGCAGACTGTCCAGTCTATGGGAATTACTGCACAGTGGTTGGCAGACTCCAGTCAGTGGGAATTACTTCGCAGTGGTTGTGCAGACTCCAGTCAGTGGGAGTTACTGCACAGTGGTTGTGCAGACAGTCCAGGCTATGGGTATTACTGCACAGTGTTTGTGCAGACTGTCCACTCTGTGGGAATTACGACACAGTGGTTGTGCAGACTCCAGTCAGTGGGAATTACTGCACAGTGGTTGTGCAGACTGTCCAGTCTATGGGAATTACTGCACAGTGGTTGTGCAGACTCCAGTCAGTGGGAATTACTGCACACTGGTTATGCAGACTCCAGTCAGTGGGAATTACTGCACAGTGGTTGTGCAGACTCCAGTCAGTGGAAATTAGTGCACAGTGGTTGTGCAGACTGTCCACTCTGTGGAAATTATGACACAGTGGTTGTGCAGACTCCAGTCAGTGGGAATTACTGCACAGTGGTTGTGCAGACTCCAGTCAGTGGAAATTAGTGCACTGTGGTTGTGCAGCCTATCCACTCTGTGGAAATTATGACACAGTGGTTGTGCAGACTCCAGTCAGTGTGAATTACTGCACAGTGGTTGTGCAGACTGTACAGTCTATGGGTATTACTACACAATGTTTGTGCAGACTGTCCAGTCTGTGGGAATTACTGCACATTAGTTGTGCAGACTGTCCAGTCAGTGTGAATTACTGCACAGTGGTTGTGCATACTGTCCAGTTGGTGGGAATTACTGCATAGTGTGTGTGTGCAGACCGTCCAGTCTATGCTTAATCCTGCATAGTGGTTGTGCAGACTGTCCAGTCTATGGGAATTACTGCACAGTGGTTTTGTAGACTCCAGTATGTGGGTTCACAGTGGTTGTGCAGACCGTCCAGTCTATGGTTATTACTGCACAGTGGTTGTGCAGACTGTCCATTCTATGGGTATTACTGCACAGTGGTTGTGCAGACTGTCCATTCTGTGGGTATTACTGCACAGTGGTTTTGCAGACTGTCCAGTCTATGGGAATTACTGCACAGTGGTTGTGCAGACTCCATTCAGTGGGAATTACTGCAGATTAGTTGTGCAGACTGTCTGGTCTGTGGGAATTACTGCAGAGTGGATGTGCAGACTGTCAGTCAGTTGGAATTACTGCACACTGTAATGCCAGTGGGACTTACTAGAGGAGCAGTGTGCTAACTGGCCAGTTAGTAGGAATTATTCAAGGTCAAAACTACCGGACTGCATCCGATATTGCTATCAGTGGCCCACTCTATAATCACAGTTGAGATTCCACTTCCTGGGAGAAGTGAAATTTTTAATAACGTTTTCCAGATCTGAACTATCTCGACACAGGATTTTCATGGTTTCCCTTTGCCCAAAAGCAAATGCTGAGATGGTTCCCAAGATTCCAAGTTGCCACTATATGCTTCTCATGTAGCCCTCCCGACTTAAATTTAATAGTAACCAATTTCATGTTTTGTTTACATGTAAAATAACCACTGCCACCGGGTGACAACCCAATTGCAGTAAATAAATAAATATTATTATTATTATTATTATGTCCCAAGCAGTGATATCAGTAGTTACCTGTATGTGATGAATACAGCGATCATTTGTATTTCTGCTCTCAGACTAGAAATTAGAGCTGCAGGGTGGCTGATGATACACAGATTTTAATTCTTTTCTGTTCGTTTCTTTGTCACATCAGCAAGTGTTTGCCTGAAAACAGAACATTTCTATTTTGTTGCATTGTAATTCTTCCTATGTATATTCTTAAACTTTTATGCAAAAAAGAAAAGAATATGTGTTTTATGACAGTGATTTAAGTAATGTTGAACTTGATGAGTTAATATACATGTCATGTAACTTGTTTGTCTGTGATCAGTATATATAGTGCATAGCTTATTGTAGCTCCTCCACTGTGCATTGTGTTGTCAGCTCTGTACTTTGAATTCACAGTGTATGCACTGCAATTTCAGACCAGATGGAGTGGGAACAGTTACACATGAAGAAAAAGAAAAATTCCAAGAAATCAAAGAAAGGCTGAGAATATTGTTGGAAAATCAAATCACAAATTTCAGGTAATGTAGGCTGGAACCCCAATTTAAGCTCTTCAGTATGTGCTGTATGTGCAGCAAATAATTGGTTCTGAGCACAGAATTTTATAGGTTGAATTTGAAAGGATGTTGGTATATTGTGGAGATGGGTGTGAGATTTGGTGGGAAGTTCAGGGTTTGCAGATGTAATATATAATGTAAGGTACTGTTAAATGTGTGTATGCGTGTGTTGGTTTTGTTACTGTATCTAGTCATTTTTGACAGTTGAATCTACAAGACTACACATACATTAAAGCTAACTTATTGACTGACTGACTGACTAACTAACTAACTAAATAACTAACTAACTCCATGGCACAGAGCTCTTCTTGGAAACCTGACATTTCCTCAGTCCAATAATTTTCCTGCATTTTATGGATCCCACAGGTTCACCCATACTCACAATGTCTTGCCTCTTATCCTTGTCCTGCCCCAGGCCAATCCAGTCCATGCCTTCCCATCCTATTTCTGTAAGATCTGTTTGAATATTATTTTCTCATTTATGCCAATGTCTACAGGCAGTCTCTTTCCCTTAGTTTTCCCCACCAACATCCTGTAGGCATTTCTCTTGTTCCTCTTGCTGCCTCCCCACCAGTCTCATCCTCCTTGAATTTGTCAGCCAAATGATATTTGATGAGGAATACAAGTTATGAAGCTTCTTGTGCTGTGATTTTTCCCAGTTTCCTGTTACTTCCTCCCTCCAAGTATCTACTTTAGTGTCCTGTTCTTGAACACCCTCAGCCTGTGTTGTGTGCTGACTGTTAGTGACCAAGTCTCACACCCCTTTACAACAGCAGGCACATTATCACAAACTGAACATTTAAATCCTTCTAGAATATTGGAACCCAAGTACCAAAGTTATTCATATATAAATTATATATATATATAAACTTTAGACTTAATAATCAGTTTTCAGATAAATGTGTTCTGAAATTGTGGGCCTTCTGAGGTGTTACAACTGGTAAATAGTTACTGATGTTCTGAGGGAGCCTTGTGCCTTTGTCTTCAGGATCAAGCTGCCAAATGTTGGTTCTGTTTACCAATCAGCAAGGTGCAGCATCCCAGCGGACCAGAATGTTCAGTGCTGCTGTTTGAACCTCTGACCTTGTGCACATGCATCCTGTTTCGTCACTGCCCAAGAGTGTCTGACTCATGTCGCTTTGGGATAAGAAACTAGCAGCTTCCTACATTAATGATGCTTAACCCATGAATTGATATTTATTGTGCTATACTTAGTGTTTGACATGATACTGTATTTATCGTGTGTGTCATGCCATCAGAAAGTGATGTACGTGCTTGTACTCACCACTCTTTCAAAATGGAACCCTTCATATCATCATCATCATCTTAAAATTCATCACCAACCTTTTCTTTTTCTGTCATCATCATTTTGTTTGTGGGTAATGTTTGAACCCACAAGTGTGACAGTAGCAGCATAACACTGTAAATGTTTACATTTCTGACATGAAGGTATTTACAAATCTTGGACATTAGTTCATTTATCACCAGTAAGTTGATGGTTGAAACTCTGTGGTGCTTCATACAGACTCAGTGATATATTTGTAATGATTTTCGTTAAGTACAATTAAAAGTTATAACTTTTAACCTTTAGAAACATTTTGTGTCTTGCATTTGTATGTTCTTCATGAAGCTGTCAGATAGATATAAACACACATCATTCTAGTAATGCGCAAAGTTACACGTTAAGTGTTATATGTTCTGTCTTCTGTGGTACTGCAGCCTGACTCAGGCCTCAACTGTCTCAACCATGCCCCCCTGTTGGTCCCTATGTGGCACTTTGGTTTTCCAGCCCTTGATACTGTGGATTTGTGTAACTTCTGACATGATCAATGGCAGCTTGGATTTCAGTGAATAAGCGGTGTATACTCATACCACCCCTGTGCTGTGAAAGTACATTCCATGTTTCTAGTTTCAGTGTATTTGCTAGGTCATCTAAGTTGTTTCTGTCCATCTGACACAGTTAGAGTTGTCTTTACCAGGATTGGGTTGTCAGCCCCAAACCTGAACCCAAAACCTGGCGAACCAGAGTATCTCTCTTTATCTGGCAACTTGCTAGACTCCTGTCTGCCACAGGTGGCCCTACCAGCAGCTAGGCTGCTGCTGGCATAGTATTTTGAGTTCATTCATGTGGGAAGAGGCTGGCCACAGTTGTGAGATAAAATAATGTCTCTTTCCCTGGATAGGGCTTGTTATGGTACAACACTGGCTCATGTCAGTTGCCAACCATCAAATCAAGGTTAAACACCGCATCGCAGATTTCACATTTTGCTTCAGTTAAAAAATGAAAATGTTAACAGTTTTTCATGAAATGCCTCTGCATATTTGCTGCTCCATTCAGCTTGGCCACATCTAGAGCCAGATCTGCTTGACACAGTACTGTAACAATGCCACACAGTGTCCAGTCAGATTCACCAGCACTGTGTGTACGTTGCTGACTGTTGAGACATTTTGGTTTGTACAGTACTTCAGTGTTACTCACTTTTTGCTGGTACTTAAAGTGACAGAGAAACGTAACCATGAAACAGGAGTTCTCCTGAAACTCTTAGTGAAAGTGACATCTACGAAAGACGTTTACATTTTAAGATGCCACGTGTAAAGGAACTGATGATTTGAGCCTTCTGGGATGTGACACTGTTTCATTTGGCGAATAGTTCCAGTACCTTGAAGGATCATTGTGCCATCAGCTTCATTCTTCTTGGACTGATATATTCTGACAGAACTACATGCCCATGACACAACACCACATCCCAGAAGATTTGAATCCTTAGCAACCGCTGTGAAAGTGTGACGTCATGTGTGCAAAACTGCTGTTACATAGAGTCAGAGACACAAAGGAAGACTGTTTGTGAGATTGTCTGTTGTTTTGCGTTATCTGCAGTACTGTGTGTAATTGTAAAGTCAGCACTGTAGAATTAAATGTAGTGGAACCAGTGAGTGGATGTGGCTGTCAGTTAGTAGTCAGATGACCATCGTCAGATGAGGAAACACAAAGGTATTATGACGTTTGATGGTGTTGCAGACTTTTAGAACTGTCATATATAAACAAGTGTGGAAGTGAAATGAATTGTGCATAGTGCTTTTAAGTTTGTTATGAAATGTCTTAGTGTCATACATTTCACTTCACTACATTATGATGTTGGATGTTACATCATCCACTATTTGTGGACTGTCTGAAGTGCATTGCTTTTAACTTGTTATGCTGCCTCTCTTCTCATTTTAGTTGTCAGTCACTTGTGTACTGTTTTTGTTTTAGGATGTGTTTAAGGTTGCACAATTCCAGTTTCTGATTGTGTTCATTTTCCTAGGTACTGCTTTCCATTTGGGAGACCAGAAGGTTCTTTGAAAGCAACGTTATCCTTATTAGAACGGGTAAGAAATGGCATATTTAGCTGTAATGCAGATTGTCCTGTTCAGTACTAAGTATTTGTGACACATAATTTGGTCTTCAAGCAACCTGAGTGACAGTGACCCAGTGACATTATGCATATTTTATGTACCTCAAAAAGTGATGGATTGTTGCCTAAGAAAAGTTGCAAATGAGATACTGACCTGACATTGAAGTCACACCAGTTGAGCTGCTTGTTGGTTTCATTTTAAGAAATGTGTGAGTGGGTATATTCTTGTAAAATATGTGATGATTTATACCAACTGCTTGGGGTAGATTCCTCAAGAAACTGATAGTTGCTTCAGTAGTGGCATCTGTCACCTTTGGTACATAGGTAATTCAAATGAAAACCTTAAAAATGTTTTACTAGCTGATGCATTGCAGATATCAGCACAGTTCCAAATTTGCCATGCACAGTACATATTTCTAACACATGTTATGACTTGTGCCTACAGCTACACACTGTAGGGTCTCGATTTTTTGCCCACTGTTTTTAGTTCATCATTTGACTGACCCTTGTAGAATCTGAGGGAGTCAGAATAGCAACTAGGCTGCGGGCTGGGCGGTTCGAATCCCGGCTGAGGCAGGAGAATTCTGCCATCTTCAAAGCTCCCAGATTGGCTCTGGCGCCCACCCAGTGTCATATTCAATGGGTACTGGGGTACTTTCCCTGGGATAAAATGACCAGGGTGTGATGTTGACCATTCATATAGTGGTAAGGTTAAGAATGAGTGAAGCTGTACCTGTGCTCCACCTCTGTGGCTTCATGGAGTACGAAGAAACAGCTTGATTTTTACCTAGTAGAACCTGAAACTGTGCTTAAGATCCATTTCATTGGTACACTTCCCTGAAATGTAGATCGTAACAAATTCCGTCTTCCTAACATTTTGTGTTGATCTAATCAAGATGTGTGAAAGTTTCTGTTTTGAATCTCGTAAGGATGTGTTTCTATTGTGAATCTCTTAAGCATATATTTCTCTCCCCTAAAAATGTTGGAGAGATCTGCCGCTCCTTTCAAACAAGGAGATCGCTGAGTGCCACAGCAAGGACACTTTTATGTCGATTGACTGTGTTTCAGTGGTAAAGAATTCTGATGATGAAGATTAAACCTTTTCTGACGAAACACTCTGTCACTGGGCAAATATTTCATGACATTTTTCACTCACATTAAGGCCCTACGCAGACATTCACCCCTCCTTTACAGAGACAGTCTATATTTTTACCTGTATTACTCATATATGTCGCGTGACATTTGTTTTTTATTGAAGATGCAATGGTGATTGAATAGTGGTAACAGGTGTTTCTTGTAGTGGCAGTTCATAACCATCTCACCAGCAGTAGCTGCTGAGATGTGCGTGTGAATGTCAAGATGCCTGTATGGAGTTGAGTCTGATAGCAGTTTTATATTTGGTGGTGGTGGTGTTGTTTTGTCACATGCACAACTGCATATTTTATTTTTGTTACTGTGCTTTTCTTTTTGTGATGTACTGCAGTCAGTAAATCGACAGATATGGGCTATGTAACTATGGAGACGTGGTTCAGATTTTGGTGGTAGTGTGAGATTTCTGTTCAGTTGAAACAGTTCAGAAAGGCTCTGTCTTGTGTTCAGCACAATTCGTTTTCTTCGTGGTGCAGAAACTGGGGTGTCCGACCGACCGCTCACCTCTATCTAGTGCTGAGGTTAAGAATGTGTGCAATTAAGGAGTTGCACCTCCACCCACACCAAGCTGCTGCCGGTATGCCGTCTGGCCATGCACAGGCACAAATGTACCGTGTAACTTTTATCTGTAAACTACTGACTGTCCACTCATTCATCACACCCTTCACATTATCCCTGTAGTACAGGTCGCAATTCTGCGGCATGTTGCGCAGTATGAATTCACGGACATTACTAAAACTTCAGATATGTGCAGAAAATTTTTTTGATGCTTGGAAGTAAATTAAAACAAAATGGACAAAAAGTTCTGTCAGGTTGAAACACATTTCAAAACATTAGTGTTTATAATACAAGTTTGTTGGAATTATTAACAGCCTCTGTACACACTCAAACCATACACCACCTTACGTGTTTGGACCTTTAACCATGTATAACTTGTGAATGGTTTTAAGGTGCAGGAAGTCTGTTGGGTGTATTACTGCATAACAAACATGTGTGTGCAGAGCGACATGCAGTCACTATTTATATTTCAACATGGAGGTCTTGCCAGTAGGCCCTTTTTCAGTGAATAGTTTGATGAGGCTGTAAGAAGTGTTTTAAGTATTAGGGTAATTGCTGTCGTTACTGTGGCTCAGGCAGTTAGTTGCTCTTCTACCATCATGGAGGCACGGCTTCAATCCCAGATCAGTTTGTGTGAGATGTGTGGTGGACAAAGTGGCACTGGGACAGGATTTTGATTTACCCCTCCCACTGTCATATTTAACCCTCCCACTCATATTTACCCCTCCCACTGTCATTCCATCAATACTGTGTACACATTTGCTTACCTGTCACTAGCAGTATGTAATCTATATATTTGTCAGCATCATTCAGTAACGCACTTTGGGCAATTGCATCTCGGAATGTACAGTGCGTTCCTATGTAGTACAGAATCTGTTCATGTATTGGTGTTAATTATGGTGTTGACAGGTACTAATGAAGGATATAGTAACTCCAGTTCCACCTGAGGAAGTGAGGGGCATGATCAAGAAGTGTCTTGAGACGGCAGCACTTGTGAATTACACCCGTCTGTCTGCAGAAGCCAGGATTGAAGGTAATTTGCTTTTAACTTACCACTGAAACATTTGCCAAACAGCTTAGTTCAGTGAATTGCATACATCAAAAGTATTTTGATAGGGTGCATCCAACTGTGTGAAATATTAGTTAAAGAAGAGAATTTTCAGTTTGACATGGCTTTACATTGCTACATTGCACACACACACACACACACACACATTTTGCGCATGTTGTGTATGTGTGCATGACTGAGGTCACAAACTTGCACAGGTTTGTGGCAAATGTAGACATACAGAGTTGTGTTATTAATTAGTTGATCGTAAAATGGTCTATAATAAGGTTTAAAAAAGTTTATAGTCAAAGGTAAATGTTTGTAGTCTCTTTTTGTTTATTAAAAATTAATTATAAAATGAGTGTGAATGTGTGTTGTGTAATATTTGTTGTAATTGTTAAAATTTATGGTAGCAGTTTTGAAACGTAGATGAACTTAGTACTGTTACTGCACTTTAGTAGAAAGAAACAGGCACATAGCTTGGATTTTAAACCTTTTAAAACGCCATTTTATAGACCGTTTGACAGTTGGCTCACTAATAACAACAACACAACTTCATATGTCTGTATTTACAGCTTGACCTTATAAGTTTCAGGTCTCAGTCTCCCATTTGCAGTGTGTTTAATGCAAGAAATTTCCTTACATATTATTGTGGGCCAGACCAGAAAGTGGCTGTAAGTGAACAAGCTGTATCTTGTCTTTTCTTGATTCTGTGTATTTTAATACAGCAATAAAAGTTGTGTCAAACTGAATGAAAATTTTCTTTTTCCAGTAATACATTATGAATTACTGGCAAGTGGATGTGATGTGAACAGCCATACAGGTTCAGTCATAGGTTTAGGAAATGAGATCATGTGCATTGTAAAGACTGAAGGGCAGAGAGGTATGAAGTTGTGAAGTTGGTAAGCATGCTAGATGCTGTTGGCAGTATAGTTCTGAAGGCTATTCTGTTGAAGTCACATAGTCCTGCAACTGACAGTCAGAGTTTTACCTTCAAGTTATGTCACACTGCCATAATCTTATTCTGCCACACTGAGCACAGAGTTGTCTAGATTAGTTGCAGTTGTGTGTTATTTGTTGCAAAATTGTTGTTTTAAATTGTAGAACTGAGGGTACTGGGTAATTCTGTAGGAAATATAGTGCAACATGTGACTTGTATTGGCCAGAACTGCATTTTTACTTTTAGTTCAGGGAAAATACCAACACACCATATTGCTGTCTCTTAAGTCACTGTGATGCCATATCTTGCAATATAGATTTCATTGTGCTTGTATTCCTGGGAAATAAAACTTCACAAGTCAGGTTTCAGTGTGATACAAATGGTGAAATATCACTGGACATACTAGTTCAAAGTTGTTTCTTCTTTCCACTGGTCCGAGCGAAGGTGGTGAAGGAACTGTGCAAGGTACGACACATCCCACAGATGTTGAGTGTCTTGGTAGTTTTCATGCATGCCCTTTTGCACTAGTAGTTGCTAATTCAAACTTAAGTCACTGTAGAGTCTTGAAAGGAATCATATTTTTGCCTTCTTATTGTCTTCAGTATCTTGGAATCAACAGATTTGAATTTTGCTATGTACATGATGCAAGTGTTGTAGTCCGTAACATCATGTCCAGACTTTATGAAGGCCTTCTGTTTATTAAAAGTGCCATACAGCTCCCTTATGCTCACGTAACTGTAATTTCATTTATAACCATAAGAAAAGTACAGCCTTCCCTGCCATAAATACCCAAATACATTATATGCACATCTAGTGTTGAATATCACCAAAATTGAAAGGTAAGTGTGGAAAGTACAGGTACAAATTCATATATGCCCTGAAGTAAAGTAGGTTTATCACTGCACTGATTGTCACGAAACTCAAAATTACTCAGCACCATAATGTGAAAATCTTATGTACCAAATTTCACTCAGATTAGTAAAATACGGAAATTACACGTAGAAATTCATTTGTGCCCTTAAGGCAAATGAGACTTGGGCCAGTGTTAGTGAAGTTCATGCTTTATCAACAGTGGTTTGTAATAGCCTGTTTTACCTAATTTCACAAAAATCCGTTAAACAAATTCACTGCTGATATTGGGCCATGGATATATAGATGGTTGTTGTCTCCATATATAGTGCCCCCCCCCCCCCCCCTCCTTTTATCAACGTTTTTCAACAATTCTAGAGTTTAGGAA
>Ga0123357_10013466_pt1 | contig 10622 bp, 3 predicted proteins | sample TergutEmb28metaG_FD_89873 | JGI IMG/M metagenome (GOLD analysis project Ga0123357, IMG submission 89873) | Embiratermes neotenicus P4 segment gut microbial communities from Petit-Saut dam, French Guiana - Emb289 P4 | ecosystem: Host-associated > Arthropoda: Insects > Digestive system > Gut ...
TAAATGCAGCAACAAATTAAAAAAAAAAAAAAACATTAAACAAAGTGGTCATAAAGTGCCACATGAAGTACAACAGTCTCTTCCATGTCTTCCATACAGCCATAAAGTTACAGAAACACACTACACATTATACAAGCACATACAACTTCATACAGCCCAATAAACAGCTATTATTGTCCACTTTAACAGGACAACTTAACATCCTGATATCGAACTGATGACAAACTGAGTAATATATCCAGAAAGTTCCTAAAACAAAAAACAGTGAATCTTTATCTTTGCATTCTAAGGGCATGCTGTTGCTCTTCACATAATTATAAATCATTTAAATTTAAGACTTCCTATCAAATTCTGTTGCCCACCTAGAGATTGCAAGACCTTGATGTTGGTGGTAGGGCTTGTGTGGTCTAATGAGCCACAGAGCTATGTTGGCAGTAGCATAGCTACTGGTGGGGCCTCCCATAACAAATTGGTACTTGACGAAGACCCAGACTAAGAAGCAATCCAATTGGTCCTCCAGGATGGCTGGGGGTTGGACATAAGGCTGACAACCTGCTCCGAAAAAAATATTGTTACGAAATCCAAAGAAGCAATGGCCAGACTGTCTGAAATACAACGACCTATGAAATGATTTAAGGACCTGAGAATTGGTTTGTGGAATGTTTTATTCTTATACAGATCAAAATCATTACAGATGTTACTGGACCAACTTGAAAAGTATTACGGAAGATGCCAGGAAGTTGGGGGAGAGAAAGTGGGGGAATGCTGCAAGGAATAGGGACAGTTGGCAGAAGCTTCTGAAGAAGGCCTTGGCTCAAAAGTGGCTGTTGTGCCAATGATGAGGATGATGATGTTCAAATTCTGTTATGTTAAAATATTTTAAACAAGTGTTTCACTACCAAATTATCAGGTTTCTGTTGCTTCATCTGTGAAAAGGGGCAGTAACTAAAAAATGCAGGTACCTTTTGATCTTTCTGAAGTTTTTTCCTAGGGGAGAAAATAACGTTAAAACTTTCTGGACATACAGCATCCTCTTATACCAACAACAATGCAAATCATTCAAAAACTGTTGATCATATGCTAGTATGACAGATGTTATCACTTCTCTGCTTTCAGCTGCACCATGTGTTAGTTGAATTTGGAACTGTATATTCTAACTTCATGATGTTGTCATTCAAGCACAAAAATATATAGTAATTAAGATGAAAGATATTCACCTTAAGATGATACAATAATGATAAAATATATTCACTAAATACTGTTGGGCATGAGTGAAACATACAGCAGTATTTGCTATGTCCTACAGGGTGAATATTTCAGTTCTTATCTGTGGTGAATGATGCTAAGGAAAGAGATGGTTGCTGAACAGACAGATTAGTAGACTTCGTTAGATAATTTCAGGATCTCAGTTTTCCATGAAATGTACAAAACTCACTAACTTGGATTTTGAGGTTAATGTATACAAGACCTTAAATAACCCATCAGCCACTGTACATAGCATCTAGATGAATTGATGGAAATGGTGGTTTATGACTGGCTAACATCTGGGCCAGAACACTAACTAATGACCATCAAAATATTCTCAACTTCCTGTCATCAAACTTTCAATTATAATTTATGAACAATGCAATAGTTGTTAAGCCAATTTCCCATGTCTACTATAACTGATAAATGTGCTGACTGTGGGTAATAGTCATCTCACAGGAACAATGCACTTTTACAAATATTGGCCACTTGTCTTTTTCCTACTGACTGACAGTAAATGTGACACAAGTCAAAGGAATCACCAATGCCCGTTTACTTAAGAATACAAGATGCGTTGCTGCTAGTATCACAAACAAACCAGTCATTGAAACAGTGTGACAATTATTGACTGGTTCCTCACACAATGCACATTTACTAGTGCATCTGTACAACAAACAAGATGTGAGAATGCAGCTTCATATAGATGCCACCCAGCAAGTAGGGAAAAGAAACATATAAGGTTCTCATGGTGAAGTTCTTTGTGATGTGATGCCATGTAGTCTGGTAGCTAGTTGCAAATGTTTCAGGAAAACCTACTCCACCCCCACCCATGATTTAACCTGCATTACATCCCAGGCAACACCAATCTTCAAAATACAACTGAATTCAAAATTATATTACTAACTGCTAATTATACATTTTTGGAATGAGAAGAATAAAATTTGCATTAACATCCAAACAGTCACTGCAACTGATCAATTTAATCACATGTGAGGTAGAACACATACATATATTATTAAATTCTTAACAAACTTCTTCACTGGAACCCAAACATCCAGGCCTACTCAAAACCCATGCCTTACTTCCAAAACTTAAACTCAGATTCGAAGTTAATGGAAAATATGTTTACTAACAATCTACATGAAGAATAATTTTGAATTTAAATATTTTTATTATCACGCACGACTTGCTACAGAACTATGAAAGTCATACTGAATTATGCCCGCACTTGTAAAGTACCACAGCTTCACATTTGGTACAGTAAAAGTTGTGAGGGTACTCACCGCTTTCCTCTTGTCCTCAGCAGACACTGCACTGTGAGACCGATGCCTAAACATATCCATCACCTTGGAGACTGGACCCCGGCTGCTATTACTGTCAGACCCTGCACGTGGTCGTCCCTGTATGTGACCACTTAAGGTGTCAACATGGTTATGGTGAGATGCAGAGTCAGAAGACGATTTGTTGGACGGAGTTGATGACATATTAAGTGAATGCTGGAAGATAATACATCAGAGTATTAGCTGAAGCTAAAATCTAAAACCATTAACCTTATGTACAAAACCTTGGTATGATTGCATGATTGAGTGATTACATGTGTCTGAGTCACACCCTGATTTCCATGGTTACCACTTGATATCAGACTCAGGTTACCATAAATATGACAGAGAGGCTGTGTTTCTGTGAGGTACACACTAATGCCAAAGAAACAGTTGAGCATGGAACATATAGTACAACATCGCACAGTACGACAGCAGAACTACTGTGGATGAAATTAATACATGGTTTACTCTAATAATAAAGAAATTACTGATGAAGGAGGCTGCAAAGCAGCATGTACACACACAAAACCTGCGTTCATGTCCACAAAACATTAACTTTAGAAAGGTTTCACAAGAAAGACAAATTACACATCCCATTCAGTGTGTCAATCCATCTGCATGCACACACTAATACAACTCTCTGTAAAAGGATTTTGTACAAATAGGACAATGCATCTTCTCACTACATTCCAGGTCAAAATTGTACTTTTGAGCCATCCTGTTTAATGTGGGCTGCCCTCAACATTAAAACCTACACAAGTACCACCCCCTTCACACACACACACACACACACACACACATTTTCCTTATTTATTTTTCCTTTTGTTTACTTCACTCAAAGACTGATTTTTCACTCATCAAAGGAACGGACTCCAATTATTTGGACAGTACACCTCTTGAATATAGCATGAAGATTCTGTACACCATACACCATATTACCTGCCACTTTCAGACAAAAAAACAATTCCTTTCGTATGTGGCATGGGCATCACTGTTTTATGTACCATAAACTTTATTTTTGTATACTAAGATGATAAATCAACTGTTCACTTCAGAAGCACGGAATGAGATGAGGCAGAAGGATTATAAACAATAAACGGGAAAGGATGTAAAAGTAATAATGGCAAACTTTGTACTTACAATACGGTTTTTGCTCATAATGTTGAATGTTTGAGGGGGGGGAACAGCCTAAAAATTTACAAAACAAGAGGAACTTATTCAAGTTCTTCTTTTCTTATTCATTTCAAACATCATTTGAGTTCATTACTGTCACTGTTAATTAATTTTTAAACATTAAAATTACGTAGTATGTAATGTCATGACTCATGCAATAACTCTGATTACTTTTAACAGAGTAAATTTCAGAAACTAGTACCTTTACAGACACTTTAATAATACACTAAATATAATTACTGTTTAAAATGTACAGTTAGTTGTCCTTACAGCACATCTATGAAGCAAAGTATGCATTGTGGGTCACCAAAAATTAAGAGGACAAACATCTGACTCATCTACCAGAGTGTTCATTGGCAAAATACCTCAGTGTGTATTGTTGCCTGTGTACACTACAAGACTACTAAAGTAGCTGATAGCTAAGGAAGTAGTTAATTTAAAAAATCTTTGTTGTGTGGAGGAAATGGGTGACAAGTCACAAAGCACTCACTTTCTACAAATAAGCACAATGCAGTTGGCATCACAAGGAAATCAAGATGTACCCTTGTGGGAGGATGTCACACAAAATCTGTAGTACTGCACTTAATTTGATCACCAACTAAGCAGTTACACAAACTCACAAACTACAGCTTTGTAACAGACAGCTTTAAACAGTGTTCAAGGTAATCCACTTATGTGCCAGTACCTCCTATCACCAGATTGATAATTAATTACCACCAACGCAGCCACACAGAATGACAAGGGCATATGCCACACAGGTTTGGTATACTTTATTGGTTCAGTGACACCAATTAAGATGGTCAACAATAAATTTAAAAAATGTAATACATGATTGAAATCGAATGTACTGTTCAACATAAAGTCTTTGAGAGCAACTTATTAGTGAGGACCTTATAGCTGTCGTGTGACAGTATCTTATTTATCTCTTGGAAAAGGCCATTGGAAGCATACATGGTCACCTTAAAGCACACTCATGGAGCAGATTATATAATAGGGTCAACATATGGCTTAAAGAACAACTGGCTGTACACACATTGACACATGTGACTGTTGATGAGTTCCGTAACAGTGACTGTTAATTTGTTCCGTAACAGTGACTGTTAATGAGTTCCGTAACAGCGACTGTTAATGAGTTCCGTAACAGTGACTGTTAATGAGTTCCGTAACAGTGTCCAGGTCACTCTTCTGAGATGTGATGCCATGTACAAAGGTCAGTCAGGAAAGTTAAGTCAATGTTCTGTATTTTCAGTTCTAGAAAGAATTGTTCAGATGTAGCTGTGGTACAAGAGAGAAATGTGAGGGGGATAGATAGGTGCATTTGAAAGGAAAGTTCTGAGGAAAATTTATGGGCGTATCTAAGAGAGTGAAATGTAGCAAGCATAATAGAATAGGGAATTATATGAACATAATTGTTCTTCCCACAGCTTTGTGAGATGGGGAAGACGGGGACATTAATTCATAAGAGCTTAGACACAAGTAACAGGTGACAGGCTCAAACAGTTTGTTCACAAACAAACACCAGCGTAACTGGTTTGTCACATAAAAGAAGCTGTTACTTGATCTTATCACTGTTTCCTGCATTGTGGAAGGTAATCATACAACTAGTTATCAGTTATATGTATTTATATAGTGAGTGGGGATGCTTTAAGGTTATGTAGCTTCAAAAAAACAAAAAGCTTCAAATTTTCTGTACAAACACACACTTTACGTGCAGGGAAATTCAATCACGCAAACATACCTGTCCCTACAGGCATGAAGAAAACTTATGAGTTTACAACCCACCCAGCTATTCAGTCGGTCGGCATGTCTTTCTCTCAGGGAATCTAAGTGTTCTAAGTGGTGAAACAGTAATATTATTAACAATTGTCACTATTAATATTATTTATATTATTTCCAGAAGTTGATATATGTGTGATGTATGGATGCGCCCTTGAAAAAAATGTATTCACTGCTAGCTTTGGTACGCATACACAACTTGTCACTTCCAAGGTATAAACCAGACTCCTCTTGCGTTAGGTTTTCCAAAACTTGTAAGCTTCAAGTTCATCCCCTCTTAAATTTTCTTACTATACCCGATTGGCCAAATGTTAAATTTCACTGTTCCCTAATAGGTCCAAAAGTCAGAATTTTGAATATGTTAACCCCATTGGCTTTCATTTTCGTAGCGTTGTTCCATTGTCGTCGCCCGTGTGAACTCCTTGATGAGTCTTACTGATTTCTTTTAGTGTCCAAGTGTGCCTAACATTGTAAATCTTCCCAGCAAGATTTACGATGTCCCAAAAGTTGTTAATGTTTAAAAGTCAGTTTTTTTTTAAACCTTCCCTAATCCATCAATTTTGACACTGACAAACATTGAAATTGTTAGCTTGCTATACCCACCATAAAACTCTCTGTCCCTGTAAGCTGCAATACTGACTCTCTACAATTTCTCCTCCATCATAAACCAAACCAACAATTTAAACAATTCTGACCTATCTATGAATGTACAATTTTGACTCTTAATAAAGGACTTACTCCCTATATCGGTTGTAAGTTCTATGCCATATTTGGACTTCTCATGGCCATGACTACACACTACAAAATCTGCTGAAATGTGATGCCTTGTAGTTTGGCAAAACTTACAAATGTCTCAGTGGAACATACTGCCTGCATGAACAGCACAGAACAGTTTTCTTACTCTTCTGTGCTCGAGATGGATTTCCCTAGGAAATGTCAGTAAATTTCTACTACACTATATGGTGCCACAACACAAAAGATGGTGACTCTCATTATCTGTTCTAGTTACAGCAATTACATTCCTTTTGTATTGGCACATTGCATAGAAATACATAAATTTAAAAATGTAGCCATGTTTGAGGTCTGGATGGCCAAAGCTGTGGACCACGACAGTACTGAACAGTGCAGTGATGCATCTGGCACTTTTTCACAGATGTGCTAGGATGTGAAATGAAGTCAAGCTCGTGTTTCTGAACATTATTTTAAATTCCAACTTCTACTATAAATACTGCATCTAACAACTGCTTCCTGCTTCAGGCATAGAAGACAACCGTTCTGACATCATTTATCCATAGCTGCATTGTACATATTTGCATAGTGAGGGACACTGGTTGTTCCCAGCTCATGTAACACAGTTTCGTTGCTCACCAGCACCAGACTATTTATTTAAAATGGCAACAACATTTATAATAGTGTAATTGTACCCATATACCTGCATGGCACTTTTCATCTGTGAGATGATGGTGCTGCCTGCATTGCCAGGCTTCTTCGTACGGGATGCATCTGACTTTGAGCGTGGCCTGAAGGCATCTAAGATTGTTGCAGGCTTTCGGGAAGGGGATGAGGCCTGCTGATGGTGCAGTATATCATCCCCTGACTTGCGTCTCTGCCTGGAACTTGACCCAGTTGATGCAGATGATGTATTGGCAGCACTGGATGGTGATGGACTAGTTGAACCATGTCCCACATTCAAATGCCGAGTGTGTGAAATACTCCATGTTCCTGCAGACACATGACAAAGACTTCTAAAAAAACAGAACACAGCTAAAGACTGGCCATTGGCTCTTCTTATAATGCTCTTTCAATACATAAGTTAAGTCACACTGTATAGTAGGATATTTTTTTAAAAACAAATTTGAAAGGATGTATAAGGAATTGAACATAACCTATTTTTAAAGTACTCTTCCACTATTTCCATGTATGAACTGACAAAATCCTAGCACCTTGTCACAATATCCAGTACCTCAAGACCTTCCAAATATATACAACAATCAGTGCTAATAATTTCAGTCACAATGGTGCCCACATGGTTAACTTAATGATGTATGATTATGATAAATACAAATAATTATACCAAAATAATTATAAATGCATTAATACCTTCAATCAATAATGTTAAATGATGAGATTATTACACATGATGAGATGGAAAGGCAAGCTACTAGGAATGTAAAAAAATATGTTTACATGACATACAAATTTGTAACTGGAGAACGTATAATGAGTGATCACATCACGGGAATTTGTTGCTGATCAAAATCGCCTGTTTCGAGCAATGAAGCAAAATCTTGGTGGCAAAAGATTTAAAGATTATGAGACATAAACAGCTATAACATAATGACAGATAACACAGGACACAGACTTCATCAGCTGGGGACAAACAAAGCTCATCCTGTATTATGATTAATGCTTGAACTGTGGTGGGGACACTGTGGGTAAGGAGCAGCGGAACAGCAGTACAGTAAAATATTAATGGCTGTTGTCTGAGCCAAAACAAAAGAACCAAAGTGTATATATAATAGACTTATTTTCTGATGATGACAGGTAACAAACAAAAGCATTCCTTCATAAACTGCTAGGTGAAAGGCAAAGGGAAAACCAATGAGAAGATACAAAGAGAATTGTAAGATTGGTACAGTCAGCATGCTGATTAATCCAAGAAGGCTAAAAAGAACACACATTTATAGTATATTAAATAACAACACTTGTTGCATACCATAAAAAATTTTGTTTCATTTCAGGGTGTGTCCAACTGAAGAAGCCTTGTGTATCTCCTTTGTTACATGACAGCAAATGAACACTCAAGTCTGTTCTGCTGACCCAAGTGCCATGCAACTAAACGTTCAGATTAAAAAAAAAAAATAAATAAATAATTAAAGGCGCCGACTATTGCCAGTCTTTTTACGTGCAATATTTTTCAAAAAATGACACTATATTGTAACAACAAGAACTTTGCTTGAGAATGGCTTATTTAGTGATTAGTAAACCTTTCTATGCGAGCCTCAGAATGACCAAACAGCCGATATCACAATCACAACCAATGGTTTTATGCCTTTAACAACCCCGCATATCAGTGGTGGCTGTCTCAGCCTATTTATTTCACTCTTCTTTTCAGTATTTCACTTAATGACGCTGTTCAGTGCTAAGATAATATAGTGTAGATGGTAGATTAATGCAATATGAAGACGGGGCATTGGTGGAAGGATAATGACAGAAAAAACCCTAAGTATTGTGAGAAAATCTTATCACACATCCACACTGCCCCCACAAATCCCACATGGACTGCATTAGGATTGAGCCCAGGGGTCTGCAGGGAAATTACAGACGACTAACCACCTATAGTTCGATTTCCGGCTCGGGCGAGAGATCCCTTCTTCAAAACGTCGAGGCCGACGCTGGGGCCCAACCAACCAGCCTGTTATTTGAGTACCTAACCTATTTCTCAGGGCGTAAAGCAGCTGGGTCGTTAAGCTGAGCACTCACCTCCCTCTAATGCCGAGGTTAAGAACGAGTGGAGCTATATCCTCAAGCTCCGTATGCATTCATGGCCTACACTCGCACCACACTTATCATTCAAAACTGCACTGAAACCGTTCCATGTTTCAGGCGATGAATGATGCGGCCTCGTGTACTTGAGAATGAACAGTAAGTAGTTCTACAGTACACCAGGACGGCGCGCAAGGCGACACGAATGTGCTGCCATCTGTTGACACATATTACTAACTCGGACATACCACTGATAGTACAGACAACTAAAGACTTAGTTCCTCAAAATTCTCCGCGTTTTTTTAAATAAGTATACGTCTTGGATATTGATTTCCCGAATTTACTCTGAATATTTCGTGACACGTATAAGCTGAAGTTTATAGCGTTTTGTTCCAATCTTTCTTGACTAACCTTACACATTCTTCGGTCAAACGATTTTTCAGTTGACAGGAACTGACAGCATCGACAAGCTAAGAGTACAGTAGTGACGCTGCATGGAACACCGACCACAACTCATGCTGAAGGACAGGCATGGTTCTCGCTTGATCTTACTGGGCTGCCAAATGAACAACTATAACGACAAGCCTCTCCGATATAAGTTTCTGTAGTGTCCCTTAACGACTCCCCTACGAGTACTGGGGTATACGTTGAATAGGCCACGTCTGGTTTCATATCATTTCAGCTTCCTCACTTATGAATATGTTCATCTTCACTAGCGCGAGGGGGGGGGGGGAAGAAAAAAAACCCGAACAGCTCGACAAACCCCATCCCTAACTAATAATTAAAAAATAACCATTCTGCTTTTCCCCTCCTATACGTTACAAGCAGGAAGGGAACGCTCTGATAATTAACCCTATCAGTTCAACGTCGAGTTAAACACTCGACAGAACTTTCCTTTTACCAGGATCAATGTCGAGTTCAGAGCGACACGTTATTTTTAAATGTTTTATGTTGGTCTTTCCTTAGCTCCGGGATCGTGGTAGCACAGTGCTGTGCTACAAATCGGAAGGTCGCTGGTTCGACCCCAAATGGTGTCAGTGGATTTTTCATTGACATAAAAAAAAACTTCCGATGGCACTATGGCCCTGGGGTCGACTCAGCCTCTGACAGAAATGAGTACCAGGAGTATTTCCTGGGGATAAAGGCAGCCGGTGAGTAAGGCTGACAACCTACCACCATCCTGTGCCGTTGTCACGAAATCTGGAAACCTTAACTTCCTGGAACTCTATAGGTCTGTCCAGGCCTGTAATGGGACTGCTTTACCTTTACTTTCCTCAGCTCCTGACATCTAATGGCTGCTTTTGAGCTTTGAATACCAAAGATGTTCTGAAAAATTAATTTGGACCATAATATTGGCATGCAGAAGAGTAATTTGGACTGCAGACGGTTAAATTTCACCAAACCTTCACGCTGTGAATACGAAAAAGTTCTGGAAAATCAGCTGTACGGCATACACATACCAAAATTTAGTGTTTTTTTTTTTGTGTAAAATGAGTAACGGTACTCACTCTTTGCAAGTAGGTAAAGCTGAAACTGGCCCTTCTTATCATCGTATTGGGGGGGGGGGGGGAAATGGGAAATGGCCTTTTTCAAGTTGTGTTAAAACGTAAGAAATTACAA
>Ga0123357_10013467_pt1 | contig 10622 bp, 7 predicted proteins | sample TergutEmb28metaG_FD_89873 | JGI IMG/M metagenome (GOLD analysis project Ga0123357, IMG submission 89873) | Embiratermes neotenicus P4 segment gut microbial communities from Petit-Saut dam, French Guiana - Emb289 P4 | ecosystem: Host-associated > Arthropoda: Insects > Digestive system > Gut ...
GGGGTGGTGGTGGTTGTGAGAAAAAAACCACCTCCGGGCTTTTTTTCTGTTTTTTTGTGGGTTCCCCCTGTCCCCCCCCCCCCCCCCCAAACACCCCGCAGGTATACGTCATTTGTTGCCAAGACAGATGCACCAAGACATCACATTGCAGAGGACGAAATTCTTTCCTTGCCTGTTGATAAATATCCATGTCGAGAAAAGTTACACATGGAGACTGCATGTCATTTTGATGCACAGATTTTATATCATGCACTTTGGATGTAAACCTGCGGTTTGCTGTTGTGTTTTCAGCTACGATTTTTTTTTTTTGCCAGCGCCTTTCAAAATTCTTAGAATAAAGTAAATTGTTTTGAAGTTCCACCAAGCATTTATTTATGTGAAAAGAACTGAAAATCTAAGCCGAAGCTGAAGGTTGACCGGTACATAGTGTGTCCTGTTGAATGACGAAAAGCGGATAGGGGCCTGAACTAACTCCACTGTCAACAGGCCAATTTTCTTTGCAGATGAAGTTGTTTAGAACACGTTAGGCACATTTTTGTAGGGTGGCTGCGCGTGGCGATTGTGGTTTTGATGGTGGCTTAGTGCAATGATTAAGGTCCTATTTTGCCCGTGTTCTGTGAAGGTATAGGTCCTGTCCACCTGTCGGTAGTTTGTCGAATCTTTGTCTCTGAGATTATTGGCGTTGGAATCGCGTATCTCGATGTGGTACGAGGAGGAATAATTTTGTTAAAATTGCCTTATGTTCTGGGGTAATGCAGCCTGGAGCTGTAAATTTTGTGTTATGGAGTGACTCAAAACGAGGAAAGTTACATATTGATATGAAATTAGGCACGTGTCCTCCTTATGGGATAAATATTTTAGGGTCATTAAACCAAGAAGCCCAAGACAGAGGGGCATTGAAAAGTGCTAAACATATGAGGCAGGGACCATTCTTGAGAGGTGCCTGTGGGTGGTAGGTTGACACTAAGAGTTTTAGTGCCCTAATACTTAACAGGTGCGAACCCGATTTGTTAGCTACAGTTGGATCCGGCGGCCGGCGGGCGGCCTGTCGGTCTTTACGTGAACACAAGGGTGAAGCAACAGGTTCCGTGATGTCGGTGAATATATTGACCGATCTTCGATGACTCAAGCACGATTGTATCATTCACGTACGTAAAATGAATTGGATGGACGCAGGATAGTGTACAGGGGGAGACCTTATGAAGGCATACAATGGACTTTTTAAATCCAGTAACATTGCAGGGGGTATCGTAACAGCTGAGCACTGTTAATTGCTGAAGAAGACTGTAATGGTGTTGTGTACAATGCATGGTTTTTTTTTTCGTCGTGACGGTGTGGCGTGCGTGGAGGACAACATTTGAAGAATATTTGCATAGCATGCGAAGATGTTCATTAGTTTTAAATTAGCTTAATTATTTTGTATTACCTTCTGCTGTCATGACGGATTGGGGTCCATAAATGCTGTCGATTTCTACGATTTCCCCATAATATCACTGCAGTGCAGCCCATCGTACCTTGCCAACCTAAGGTAGTTTGGACTGGCTCCAGTAGTAGTTCAACTTATGCTTTTGGCTTCATAGTGTGTTGTCAGTAACTGGTGGTGAACTGACGGTGTGTGAGAAGAACTGCGCTCTTCTGGGTTATTACGCACCGAGTATTGGTAATTTCGTACCGACGTTTCAGGGCAACCTGTCGGTCCCATCTTCAGGGGTCAAGAATAAGAAAAAGAGAAGAGTAGCGTTGCATACTTCGCAGCAGAAACCTGAAACCACTCACGATGTGTGCTTCATAGACCGGTGCCAGTAACTCACTCGGTCAGTCAGCCTTGTATGCTGCTCTAATTAATCTTCACTCTCACGCAGCGCCTGGTTGGTAGCAACATGCATTGAGGCGGTTTAAAGAGACGACTGTCCGTCCTTGCGTGTAGCTGGCGACTGGCGGTTATCTACTCGAACTGAACTCGTTCATAATAAGAGGGCTTATTAAGGCTTCCCTCACTGTCTCGCACACCATTGTCTTGTGCACATACGAGGCTTATCAGTAACACCTTTCATGTCACCGTGTCATGTACGTTACCAGACGCTGGCTAAACCACTTTTGTCACCCACATACGACAAATGCATGGTTCACGTGAAATCACAAATGATATGCATGTGAACACTGTTACATGTTTCGGCGAAAATCACCATTCTGAGGGAGAAAATAAAGTGAAGGAATATGAAAGTAACACATCCAATTTGCATATACAGTGTTAAGAATATTGGCATATAGAAATATAAATATGTATTGCTAACATTCTTGAATATAATTCATTGATGTGCCACTGTTATATGCGTAGAAGTATCTGGCAGCAAATTTTCGATCCAAAAATATCAAGTCCCCGCTTTATTCCAGCCGAGCTGATTTTTGTGGGATTCGAAGTGTGGACCGCGGTAGTTACCAAAAGCCACCCGCCTTCAGACAGTTTCTGGTCAGGAGTTACAGGACTCGAATTTGGACTTGTTTTCCTGACATCACCTGTCCCTCCGACCGAATTCCGGGGCAGCACGTCGAAGCAAACACTGCAAACGTTTGCAGCTTATACGTCATGGTTGTATCATGTGCGTAATGTTCATTTTTCAGTAGGTCCTATTTAACTAGGTTGCTGTGATCGCTCATTATGATTATTATCTAAAAACACCCATGCTTCTTCAGCCGTTGTTGTATTGTGAACCGCTGCCTTTACATGGTGAAGGAAGTGTGTGCGCGCGTGCGTGCGTGCACAGGCTCTCACCAAGTCGCAGTAGGGGATTAATACTGAAATGAATGTTAGGAAAATTTGTGAACCTTCAGCAGCATGTGTGTGTTTTTTTTTTTAACCGGACTGAAATGACACCGGAATTCCATGGCCAAATGAATGCGTGCCTGAGTTCTGTCTCTGAAGACATCTGCTGTAGCATGTCTTCATTTAGACTTGTTTTATGTATGCTGCAGATATTTTGTGGCGTTCTCACGATTCTTCCTTCACTCGAAGAGATCCACCTTTATAAATAACAAACCAGTTTCTGTTGCTGGGGTTCACTTTTGAAATGGTGGTCAAATATTTTCTTCAACGCTTTCTTGTACGTTGTAAAATATGATATAGGCCTTACGTATTAACTTGTTCTGTTTCTGCTACTTGAGGCTGTTTATCACCATGTTCAACTGCTTAATTTGATAACAGGTCGTCGGACGTGACGAAATAATTAAAGACCACGCCCAACCGGTTTTCATTCCCCCGTCTCGGAGCGTTGCGTGTCACTTATTATTAGGAGCGTATTTTCTCAGATTCCTGCCCTGTTTGTGCGTTTGTGTGTGTGTGTGTGTGTGTGTGTGTGTGTGTGTGTGTTAGCCAAGTGGCATGAAGGTTAACAGTAGGAGATTTTACTGTCTCATACAGAAATGTCTTATCTCCAGAACTATTAGGGGGCAGATCGAGCGTCGAATTTTAATAGTCGTGTTTTTACTTTGAAAGGAGCATAATTGCTAATTGATCTGATTCGTGTAGTTTGTGTAGGAAATCTTGAATGGGGATGCACTTGGCGAGGTCGTGTTTGGCGGCCTGTATGTTTAATCTTCGAAATTTTTAAACATATTTCTGTTAAATTTGGTATTCGGTTTGTACACAGAAAATTTTCTGGCGCGTTTCATGTAGCTGTGTGTCTGTGGTGTTGTACATGACCATAGCATCAGATTTTTCAAAAACTGCTGCAGTTGTAAGACACAGACGCGTGATATAAATGCGTGAACTCTTAAGGTACGAAAAATTTACCTGAAATGTCGGTGTAATGCACATTTAATTAAAATGGGACATAATTTATAAGTGAAGTGTAGCATCAGTCAGTTATAATGTTTGAGGAGCAGCCGACGCGAGGGGCTGGGGTGTGGAGGAGGGGGTGGGGGAGCCGGTACAGATTACCGGAGCCCTGCATTCCGGCAAGGGGCCTGGGGCCCGACTGATTTTTGTCTTTCTCGGTAGCATCATTATTTGTCGATTGTACCAAGTCACTCTGCAGCTGAGAGTCAGTCTTTTCGATTTGGTGTAAAGATTTTTAGCCTGCCCGGCCATTCTGGGGAAAGGGGGGGGGGAACAAGTTTTCACGGGGGCCTTTACCAGCTGTCGCCACCCCTGAGCATAACAATTGACGACTAGGTGCGCCGTGCTCCTTACGTTGCAACATATCACTTTCTAGACTGTATGCTTTGCTTTTTCATTCCTGTGCTTACGAAGAAATGCTTCTCCGTGGATTTAGCCGTACTGTTGGCATGACTGACTGATTATGTAGTGCGCCCGTTGTGTTCATTGACTTCTTTAGTCAGTACAGATCTGTATGGGACGAATCATTGAGGACTGCGGAATACGGAATAGTGAAGAACGCATGTGGAAAACGCGTATTTGTGCATATTTCATGTATTGTTTGGTTGCCAAGAATGTATCACATCGATGGTTCACCAAATTATAGTGCGTTGAACAACTGTTCCACCGGCTCAGGTCACTAAACGTTGCTAAATACGATGAAAGTATGCAATGAATTGAATAAAATTGGAAAGGAAGAGTTCGTGGCATTAAATCAATTCTGGTGTTACTCCTAATACTACCACGACAGTTGCTTGGAGGAATTGAAGACGATCGCGATAAAGAAAAAAAACTTGTGTAAGGGGTAGTCGTTCTCCAAAACTGAGGACTAGTCATCAGTTTTGGTGGTACTCACTGAAAATGGGGACGGAGTTGTTTACTGAAAGGTCGGAAGACCTTAACATCCTGACGCGGCTGTCTGCCCGAAAAAATTAAAAATAAAAGTTATGACCTTGGAAAAGTCGCTGTTTATTGAATTTCCTTTTGCTTACTTTCAGTGTTTTAAATTTTGTTGATAGCAGGAAACCGATATATATATATATGTATTTAATATATTAATTTTGCCGCCTAATGGACCATGCCGCCACGAGCGGCCTCACCCTCCACCGTCTAGCTACGCCTCTGGAGTGAAGGATTTGGTCGTAATGGTCATGGACCAGAGGAGAGGGAGGTGTATAGGGTCTTGGTGGGGAAACCGTAGGGGAAGAGACCACAGGGGAGGCCTAGGCGTAGATGGGTGGATAATATTAGGAAGGATCTCCAGGAGGTGGGATGTGGGTATATGGACTGGATTGGGCTGGCCCAGGATAGGGACAGGTGGCGAACGCTTGTGAGTGCGATAATGAACCTTCGGGTTCCGTGAAATGCGGGGAATTTCTTGATTAGCTGCAATCCAGTTAGCTTCTCAAGAAGGACTCCGCACCATGGAGTAAGTAAGTAAGTAAGTAAGTAAGTAAGTAAGTAATGGTCGTGGACCATGGTGACGAAGTATGGCAGCAAGTTAGCTGACAGGCAAACTAGTATGGTCCATCATGCTACTGTGGGCGTATTTGGAGACGAGACGAAGACAGATACGTTCCGGTCTGTCCTTTCTCGTCACTAAAATAGAAGTGACAGTGAAATGGTAATTCTCCTGTCTTTGAACAAGGCTGTGCTGCTTGTACGTGATGAATTCACATTATCGGCTTTGTGTTGAGTGCTCAGATATGGGAGCAGTTTTAGTTGCTTATGACAGAACCAGCTGTGAAACATTGCGTGGCAAATGTACACATAACTGTATCGTAAATATTTTGTTCGGATAGGATTTTGATATGGCAGTAGTCCAAAACTCGCTGCATTTTATATTCTTTGTGTAGAAATTACTAGTTCTTCGTCCTGTTAGGGTGTTTCTTTGGGATCTGTAAGATTTCTGACAGGCGCAACGGGAAAATGTTCTGTATACTGTATACTTTTCATTACAGTATTCAGAAAACCCCCCATATGGATTACCGAGCCACTTCACCGCAGCTAACACCAGCACACACCTTAAGGTCATTGTTAGGCGCGTTCGGTAAATTGCGAAAAGCAACTGTTTGCTTCGTCGTTCCTGTCAGTCCGTCTGTTTGGAACAGCTTGGCTCCCATTGGTCGGATTTTCATGAAATTTGGTATTTGAGTATTTTTCGAAAATTTGTCGAGAAAATTTAAATTTTCGTTAAATTCTCACGAGAATGGAGGGTGCCGTACGTGGTGACCCATGTACATTTATGATCATATCGTCGAATTCTTCGTAGAATAAAAGTTTCGGACAAAAGTCATAGAGAAAATAAAACACAATTTAGTAACTTTTCCTTTCGAAAATCGTGACATTTACGAGATTATGGGGGAAAATATAGTAGAGGCAGACAGGACATAGATAACAATTTAATACAGTGCCTGCGCTTTGTATGCTGGGTAACTAAGCCTACAGACACACAGTCCGAGTGTGTAATACACGTGGCATTTCCACGGCAACATTGGTTACGCGAACGCTTCTAAATGTTACGTTTATACGTACATTGCCTCTGTTTTATAAATTGTTCATCTGTCTGTGCCTGGGAATCCCATTTGGTGTTATCTTGTATTCCCTTAGCTCTTGTAATTAATTTGTTTCATTCGTATTTTGTGTTCCGCCACTTCCACCGTTAATGCCCGCAATATACGGTAATCAGTAACATTTTTAAGTCCCCACATATGTAGTGCTATCTATTTTGAGCCCGCTTTTCTTAAAAAGAAGATAAACAAGTGTATTTTTGAACTTACTATTCTCTCTGTGTTGTGCGTCTTCATTTCGCCTTTTGAACCAGCTGACCGATTTGCACGAAACTCGATATCGACGCTTTTCCAGTAGAGGACCCGCATCACCGCATTGCTTAATTTCATATAATATGCAGTTACAACATGGCGACGCACGAACTTTCGTGGTGGGATCGTCATTGGCGTCAGCTGTGTCAGGGCCGTGAAATTATGTTAGATAATGGATGTTGAGAGTATGTAATGTGTGGGTGTAAGTCACAAGATGGGAACCACGCAATTTTTTAAAATAGATTTCCATTTTCTGGTTGTTAATAAACCGTTGGGATGAGACATGCTACGAAGTTCGGTGCTCAGATCGTAAACTTACGAAATAATGTCTGTAGTTCATCTGTTCCAAGTGTAGTAATGGGAAACCTTTAGGTTATCCCACATACAAGGAAGTTACTTTATCCGACAACTCGTATCCCTCTTCATTCACCGTTCCTCGTGACGGCTGGCACCGTGTGGCGCTTACCGCCGTTTCGGTATGCCAGTATAATGCATGTAGTGCTTTTTACTCACTGTATTGAAAGGCGCTGGAATTGTTTTCATTCGGTCTGCAGACATGTCTGGCGTATAACATGCGTGCTGTTCGGGATTCCGGTCTTCTGGGGTGTGACACTGCATCACTGGGTGACTGATTTCCTTTGTTGAGGAGGGAAATGTCGTTTTCATATTCTTCATGGACCTTGCAACATTGAATGTAAAGGCGACACTCCCCTTCGTAACTTCGGGATCTACGTAACCAAGGAAAGCATTGTCACATATGACAACACCGTAATCCTCGATGACTACGCTGTCAGAACCCCAGAACTCGCAGACATGTTGTTCAGTGCTGGGTTTTATAAGTTGTCGGAACCAACGGAAATTGACTAACGACAGTTATAAGATAAAATAATGTCCTTGTATTTAAAGGTTAGAAAATATGCACTTAATATATTACAATACTTAAAAAAAAAATAAAAATAGTAATACCTATCGATTTCTTCATGTTTGTACCGTGCATCAGTGACGATTAAAACACTTTATTATCCAACAGATGCACAAATATGTAATTCGTAGATACAGTTAGAATTATTATAAAATATTTTAAATATTTTAAAATAATTCGAATTGTATCCACGAATTATATATTCGTGCATCTGTTGGATAATAGTGTTTTACATATCGATATGTAGGATTAACGTTTATGCAGTAGTGCGTGCACGCTGTGAGTTCTGCTTGGAACTCTACGTGTTTTACTTGGCCCTTGTTGTGCACTGTTACTCCAGCACACGGTCACGACTTCGTAAGTTATATTTGAAAACTTTTCATTGGCTCCGTCCATGTAACTGTACATTCCTTTTGCACAGGATCACTGCAGAGTGACATCGTCGCACCAGTGTGTACTTAGGCGACGACATGACAGTTTTTAAAAATTAATTTTATGCTAGATGGCTGAGATTCCTGTTTTGTCGTTACTGAAAAATGGTTTCACGATAAATCTTTGACAGTGCCGTCAATTTTTTGAGCTCTTAGTGCTATTGCCATTAATTTGACGACAGATATATGTTCATTTCCACCGTTTTTTACTGTTGCAAAATTTATTGGCTGTGAACATTTCTTCAGTAGAGTTACGTTTTTGACCATTGTCAGATTCACATATAATTACTATTTCTAATTTATAAAAAATTCGGGACTATCGGTTTTATCACTGTTACATAGTTGTTTAGATGAGAACTATCTGGCAGTAGTCCTGTTTTATATCCTATGTGGTGTGTCCGAGGGTTGTCGTCATCATGGGAGTTAATTTTGCGGTTAATATTTGAAATTGTGCTACCGATTGTGACATGGATATTTAATTTTACCCATTTTGTCACTAATTTTAAATTATTTGAAGGACTTCTCGGGCCTTCCTTGTTAGATTTGATATTTTTGTTTTTGTAACTTTGTTATTCGACCCAAAGATTGCACTATGCTCACATTACACAATGTGCGTTATTATGTCATATTTCGGCAGTTAGAAGTAACGTCCTGCAAGTCGGTGAATGCAGTTAATTGTGATATGGCGCTTGAAGACTAATCTAAAAATGTCTTCTGTATAATACAGTGAGGTGGCTGTCGCTGGCAGCCATGGGAGTGTAACATTTCGGCCGTACTTTCAGGATGTTTATGGGACGTGACATGCCAGATGCCATCATAATTTGTATAACCGCTTCAGTAGAGTTTGGTTGCCCGTACTTTGCCAAAACCATCTGTCAAGCCGTTTCCTTACGAACTTTATTCGTGGCGTGAATATTCCGTGAGATTGATTTCGTATTATCCGTCTAGGCTAGGGCTATATCATCACCATTACTTCGTCTCCCCTTACTTCTTCTTTCTCCTTCCTCTTTTCGTCTTTGTATAATAATATGTCCTTGACAGCCGTACGTCATCTGAATATAAGGACATGACCTTCCAATTTTGACAGCTGTGTTAGGACTATTATGAGATGTACCGTGCCAGACATAATTAAAATTATTCCAGTGCAACCTCGGCGGACCATGGGTTGTTCATTCCCATTTACTGATGGGTTCAGATTAATTTAAAAATAATAACAATAATTCGAGGTGACTGAAGAAATTTGTATGTTTGAGTTCAGTGGAATCTCGGAAGGAGAAAGGGATTTTTTTGGTTCTCTGGAACATCTAGGCCGACTCTGGAGTCAACCAATTTTTTTTCTTTTTCTTGTAACGGGTTTCCCGGGATTAAAGAAGCGAGGGCTTGCAGTTTACCACTGACCTCCATCTAGAAATGCAGCTAAGAATGCTTTGAGATGTACCTCTTCTCCTTTTGTTTGCTTGCATGGCGTTGACAGGGAAAGCTTTACCGATATGTTTACCATATTCATTGGTGAATTAAACCACTGCCAATATGATGCAGTTATTTGAAGGAAAGGGGAGAGGTCAGGAATTTGTATCTATGGAAAACCTGTGCCTCCGAAAACGATTCTCCTGGATAACAGCATCGTTAGAATATCTAATTAAGAAACTTCCTTTACCCACGAAGCGAGCGACAAAATCTTGCAATGCTTTGTTACACATTCTGTTGTTGTGTGGTGGCGTCTGAAATCACTTCTGAGATATAAATTTATAATTTTTATACGCATCATCCGGACATACTGTATTAACGTGAGCAGGACGTGGGGGATCCGTGGTTGTTTTTCGAAACAAAAAGTGGTCTGCGAAACACTGGCTTAAGGCGCAATAGTTATTATATGACTTTGAGTGTCTCAGTGTAAATGTGGAAATCGAGAAGAATGAGACGGGCGGGGCATGTAGCACGTATGGGGGGAGGAAAGGTGTGTACAGGGTTTGGGCAGGGAAACCTGAGGGAAGGACACCACTTGGAGGACCCAGGTGTAAATGGGGGGAAACTCTTAAGACGGATCTTCAGGAAGTGGGATGTGAGGGCACGGACTGGATCGATCTGGCTCAGGATAGGGACAGGTGGCGGGCACTTGTGAGTGCGGTAATGGACCTTCGGGTTCCATAAAATGTGGGGATTTCTTGACTAACTGAGAACCGGTTAGCTTCTCAAGGAGGACTCTGCTCCATGGAGTAAGTATGTTGAAATATAGATGTTTTCACAGAGCGTCTCAAGTTATTGGTTACAGATAAATTTGAAAATTGTAATTGCTTTGCCTTCAAATTTTAGCGGGCCTTTTGCCAGGTGAGGATGTTCAGAATAACGCCCTATATTCGGTGTAATGACTGGCTACAGGCTGTGTGATCGAATCATGTAGGAGCGTTTTAAAGTCTTAATGTAAATTTTAGGCTTCTTAAATTATATATATATATACAGGGTGTCCCACGAGTTAAGGTCACTACTTCGGGAGAGTGTTCCTTATGTTAAAGTATACCGATATAACCCAAAACACCTATATCCAAAGTTGAACGGTTTCGGAGATAATGTCA
>Ga0123357_10013469_pt1 | contig 10621 bp, 6 predicted proteins | sample TergutEmb28metaG_FD_89873 | JGI IMG/M metagenome (GOLD analysis project Ga0123357, IMG submission 89873) | Embiratermes neotenicus P4 segment gut microbial communities from Petit-Saut dam, French Guiana - Emb289 P4 | ecosystem: Host-associated > Arthropoda: Insects > Digestive system > Gut ...
GCCTGGCTGGAAAAGTGCCGCAGGCTTTGGAAAAACTGCGAGAGGTTGCTCAACTCCAGCTTGCAGTTCATCCATTTCGCTTTCCTTGCCCTGATCATGAAAAGATCGTGAACAGGTTCTAAGGAAACGCGGACGATGGGTTTTAATAACTAATTGATTGTTGGGTTATTTCAACATTACCACAAAACCAAATAACCCACCCTGGAGGAGCGTTGTTCCGGTTGTCGTGAGGTTGTTTTTTCGTAATGACACAAATAAGAACCTACTCAAAAATGAACGAATGCAAGGTACAAAATCACATTATAGATGTCAACCGGGCTGCTAACAGGGTGCGCATGCCAAGTATTTAACGCATTTTCCAAACCAGGGCAGGCCAAGCCTTCCGGAATCTCATAGAAATTCAGGCAGGGCCGAGGGAAATTGTCACTCATTTCCGTTTCAGGCCGGGAGTCGGCCCGGGAGTCGGCTCGGGAGTCGGGAGCCAAATCTGGCTCCCGAAACGCGGACGGCGAAAATTTTTATTATATAACAAACGGTTATAAACTCACTCTGGAGGAACAACGCTCCTCCAGACTCATGGGTTCCCCCGGCACCCGGAAAGTATCCAAGAGGTGCCGTAGATGACGCCTGCGCGGAAATTGTCGGAATTGCCAAAAGAGACACGGTTACGGGATTTTGAAATTCTTTCGACCCTTGGCGGTGGCAGGAACAGCCTCGTTTACCAGGCATATGACCACCTTCTTGGCCTGCCCGTGGTGATCAAGGAATACTTGCCCGCAGGCATCGTATGCAGGCTGGATTCATGGCGGGTCGGGATCCTTCCCGGCAAAAGCGAGCAATTCAAGCAAGGGCTGGAACGTTTTGTCGTTGAGGCGCACAACATGACGAAAATCAGGCACCCTGTTTTCCGTGATGCCTTGCAGCGTTTCGTTGAGAACAATACGACTTATATCGTCATGCCCTATTACGAGGGCAAAACATTGCGCAAAATGGTACGCGATGGCTGGAAGACAAAAGATTTAGGGGATTTATTAGCAATCATCTTGCCTATTATTTCAGGCATTTATTTATTGCATTCAGAAGGCTGCTGCCATTGCGACATCTCACCCAACAACGTCCTGATACGAAACGATGGCTCCCCAATCCTGCTTGATTTTGGCGCAGTCCAGCGCCAAGGCAAAGCACCGAAATATCGCCATATTACTGATCTCGCCGCAGGTTTTGCCGCGAAAGAACAATATGAAGACGGCGGGGAGTTGGGCGCATGGACGGACATTTACGGTATTTCTGCGCTGACTTATTACATCGTGACAGGCACCATACCCGATCAACCCATGTCCCGGGTTACCTTCGACCCCCTGAAAGCATTAGCGAATTTTTCCACCGTTGACTTACCGGCTTGCGTACTTGAAGTGTTTGACAAAGGGTTGGCGGTTGAGCCGCAAGACCGTTTCAATACAATAGGCATTTTCGCGAAAGCATTGGAAAGTGCTGCGCAGAAAACGTTGTCGCAATCATCCGAATCGTTTTTTCGTAAGGTGCTGTCGCTTGATTCGAATTTTTCAGAATTATCTTCGGAACAAAGAAGCATATTGCAATACGCCGCCGAATTACGCAGGCAATTTAGGACAGCCAATATTTAGCCAAATATGAAAATAACCTTAAAAAATACAAAAACTATTTCGGCAGCCGGATTCTTAATACTGATCGCGCTGATCTGGTTTGCCGGCCCCTTCGTCGGGTGGGGCATAGAAGATTGCCTGAAGATGATCTCGGGCGTCCTGGTGCTGTGGCTGGCCACGCTGCTCGTTGGCCGGGTTGTCGCCGTGCGCGGCGGGCGGTTGCTCGAAAAAATGCTGCGCCGCCAAGCCGACGCGGCAGTGATGGAAGCCGACGCCGCCCGGCGGGGCGAAGTTAAATTGCTGCGCGAGCGGTTGCTCTCGGCCATAAATACCCTCAAAAATTCCGAACTTGGTAAAACACGTGGAGCCGCAGCACTTTATGAGCTTCCCTGGTACATGATCGTCGGCCACCCGGCAGCGGGCAAGAGCACTGCGCTGCTTAATTCCGGGCTGGTCTTCCCGTTCAATGAGCAGGTCAGCATCCAGGGCACCGGGGGCACGCGCAACTGCGACTGGTTTTTAACGACCGAGGGCGTCTTGCTCGACACGGCCGGCCGTTACGCCACCCAGACCGAAAACCGGGACCGGGACCGGGGCGAATGGCTGGAATTTTTGGGGCTGCTCAAGCGCTACCGCAGCAAGGCCCCGGTCAACGGCATCCTGGTGGCGACCAGCCTGCCCGAACTCATCAACTACAACTCGGAAGACTTTACCGCCTACGTGCGCCGGCTCCGGGAACGGATTCACGAAATCGAGGACATTTTCGGTCTGCGGGTACCAATCTACCTCATCTTTACCAAGCTCGACCTGCTGGGCGGGTTCAGTCAGTTCTTTGAAGACCTGGACGATGCCGGGCGTGACCGTGTCTGGGGTGCAACGCTGCCGCATGAGATGGAGGTCGGCGCCGACATCCGCCGCGAGGTTGAGCGGCAGTGCGAGCTGTTATATCAAGGCGTCAGACAGATTGGCGAAGAAAAGCTGGGCCTCTTGCATGGCGAAGGCGGCAAACCGGCGCTGTTCGCTTTTCCGCTTGAATTCCACGCCGTCAAGGAGGGCATTGGGCGTCTTGTCGAATTGCTGCACGAAGAAGACCCGTACCACGCCAAGCCGCTCCTGCGGGGCTTTTACTTCACCAGCGGCCTGCAAAAGGATGAGCCGCTCATTGCCGCTGCCGTGCGGGTATCCAGCCAGTTCGGGTTATCCCGGGGCGGTTTCCAGGCCACTCAACCGGCAGCATCGTGCGGCTACTTCCTGCGCGGGCTGTTCCGGGAAGTCCTGTTCCCCGACCAGCACCTGATCCTGCGGCAGACCCGGCCGCGCATCAACCGCCTGCGTTTTGCGGGCATGCTGGCGGGGGTGGCCGCAGTGAGCTTTAGCATCGGGCTCCTGACACTATCCTGGATAGGCAACCGCAATATGCTCGATGCCATCGGTGTTGGCCGGGCGCAGGCCAGGGAACTGATTGCCAATGTTTCCTTGCCAGATAAGCTCAAAGGCTTGACGTTGCTGCAAAAGCATCTGGAAACCCTGCAACATCACCGCGTCGACGGCACCCCGTGGCGGGTTGGCATGGGGCTCTATCAGGGCCGCAAACTGGAAGCGGCCTTACGTAAGCAGTACTTCGACGGCATCTGTTCCGTCATGCTGGCGCCGATTCAAGACAGCCTGGAAGGGGAACTCAGGCGGGTCACCGTTGTGGCCGTGCTGCCCGCCCCGGCCCCGGCAGAAGGGCCCCAGGCGAGCCGCCCCCGGGGGGTCGTGCCTGTTTCCTACCGCCCAGCGGGAAATAACCAGGCGCCCCCGGGGCGGCCAGCGCCCCAAAGCGCCCCATTGCCGCTCGAAGAAGGTTACGAGGCGCTTAAAACCTACCTGATGCTGGCCAGCGAACGTTCGCACCTGGATGCCGGCTACCTGCAAGGGCGGATGGAGCGCTACTGGCGCCCTTGGCTGGAAGCCCGGCAGGGCGGAGCCGGTATGGATGGGGTCGAAGCGGACGCACGGCAACTGGTCGCCTTCTACGTTTCCCAATTGCAGGCACAGGCACCGGACGTGCCGCTGATCGAAAACAAGCCCCCTGCCGTCGAGGACGCACGCCTTGTGCTGCGCAGCACGGCAAACCGGCCGCAGGCCAAGGAACTTATCTATAACGGGCTCAGGGACAGCGCTAACGCCCGGTACCCCGCGCTCAGCGTCGCACGCATCCTCGACGGCAAGGATGGAGGCATCATGGCTGGCACGGCCACGGTGCCCGGCGCTTACACGCGGGAGGCGTATGATAAATACATGCGCGAGGCCATCAATAGAGCCAGCCGGGGCGAGATCAAGGGTGACGATTGGGTACTGGCTGTTTCAGTGTCAGACGGGCCCGGCAAGGACGGCGACGAAAACAGGAACCGGGACGAGATCGAAGCCCTGTACCGCGCCGATTATGCCAAGGCATGGGTCCAATTCCTGAATGGGGTTGTCATTCTAGCCCATCCAAAAGACATTGCGCAGGCCGAGCGGATGCTGGAACGTTTGGCCAACCCGCAAAACTCGCCCATCAAGGTCGTATTGCAGCGGGTCGCTTTCGAGACGGCGTGGGACAACCCGGCCCAGCTTTCCAATGCCGTCGAAGGCGTCCGGGATACCGCCCGAACGGCTGCAAAATGGGCCGGGGGGCAGCAAATACCGAATGTCAATATTCCCCTGGAAAACCGTTACGGCATTTTGGGGCGGCAATTCGCATCGCTGGCTGCCGTGTCGGACAGCGACAAACAGGGCACGCCGCTCCTGGCGGGCTACCTGGAACACCTTGGCCGCCTCAAAGGGCAGCTCAACCCGATTGCCGCCAGCGACGATCAGTCCGGAGCGGCGCTGAAACTGATCCTGTCCACACTCAACGGCAGCGGCTCGGAATTTGCCGAGACCATGCAATACGTAGACAACACGTTGCTTGCCGCAGTCGGCGAGCAAGCGATGAAGGACGCCCTGCGCCCATTGCTGGCCGCGCCGCTCAAGCAAAGCTACAAAACGCTGCTGCCGCCGGTGGAGGAAACGCTTGAGGATGCCTGGCAAAGCGAAGTCCATGAACAATGGGTCACGCTGGCGAACAAGTATCCGTTCAGCAATTCGCAAAACGAAGTCAGGCCCATTGAGATCATCTATTTTCTGGGGTCCGGCGGCACCGTCGACAAGTTCGTCGAAGATTATCTGAAAGGGCTGGTCGTTAAGCGCGGCGGGCAGTTCGTCCCGCGCACCTGGGCCGACCTGGGGGTGCGCCTCAACCCACAGTTCATGACAATCGTTGGGCGGATGTCGTCCCTGGGCAGCGCCATGTCGCGAAGTGGTGGCGGTGCTGGTGAGTCGTCGCGCTTTGAATTGCGGCCCATCCCGACACCGGGGATCGCCGAAATCATCGTCGAAATCGACGGGCAGGTATTGCGCTACCGCAACGGCCCGCAGCCCTGGCAGGCGTTCAACTGGCCCGGGGGCGACTCCCAGGGCGCGCGCATCCAGGTCGTTGCCAATAACGGCGTCGTCTCGACCGTCTCCAGCCAACCCGGAAACATGGGCTTGATGCGCATGATCGGCGAGAGCACCCGCAAGCTCGATGCAAACATGGCTGCCGGGCAATTGGAATGGCACTTCAAGGGGCCGGAAGGGACGCAGTCCGTGAAACTCGACTTCCGGGCCACCGGCGGACTCAACCCGATGCAACTGGCTGGTTTGGGTTCCGTCAATCTGCCCCGGCGCATCACGCAGCAATAGGAAGGGACAAAGCCATGCCTATCAGCTACATGCCCGCCCGTGATGTCGTCCCGAAGTACGCCGTATTTGGCAAACTGCCCGATTGTGGCGACTTTATACGCTTAGGCGTCACCAGCCATCCAGCGGTGCTGGAGTTCGACGGCGTCATCGCCAGGAGTCTGGCCTATGTCAGCCGTCAGCCGGGTTGGAACGAAGCAGCCGCCCTGCAAGCTGGGGGCAGCGACTTTCTGTTTAATACGTATGACCGGCGCTGGAGTTACTTCGGCACATTGCTGCCCAGCCACGACAAGGCAGGGCGGCTCTATCCGCTGGTCGCCGGGGCCGTTCTTCCCATCCATGCGACCGCGTCGGTCTTTCCCGAAATTCCGATTGCCAACGAACTGTTTTTTAGCGGCCTGCGGGAAGCGCTCTCGGAGGCCATAAAGAGCGGAGATTTGCACGCCTGCCAGCGGTTCCTGGGTTCATGGGCTGTGGTGAACCCGCATGCCCAGGACGATATCGAGTTGGCCAGGCAGTTGCTTCACCGGCATCTGGCCTCCACAACGGTTGCCCGGCTGCAAACCGCCTTGGGCGACGAGCGCACTCCCACGCTCGACGACATCCTGCTCACCTTCATCTTCCATGCCGATTTGTTGAGCCGTCTTGGCGCAAGCGCGCCAAAACAGGTGATCGCGCTGCCGCTTTCCGGAAAAGAAGGTGAAGCCGCGCTGGATCAGGGCATGTGGCTGGCCTTTTGCCGTGCGGCGATGGGAAAAAACAAAACCCGCTTTCCCGATTTCATCGCCACGAACGATGGTCGGCGCACCCTCACGCTCGCCTCGGGCCGGTTGGGGGAGCGTTGCCTCGGTGCGATTTGGGACGTGGAAAACGACCCTGCTTCCGTACTTGATATAGAAGCCCCGGACGCCCCCTGGAAGCGGCATCGTGCCTGGGCAGAGGCCGCCTACACCTTGAGTCGTCTGGTACAGGGCTCCGGCCTGAATCTTTCGTCGCTCATCTCAACCGTTGAAAGGATCGCCGGAAACGTCTCATGAACCGAAAATCCTTCCGTCATTTTCTGTCAACAATCCTTCGATAGAGGTCAATCATGGCTAAAGAAAGTACCCAGAAAAAACTGACGCGTGTCCGTCCCCCACGTGTGCAGATCTCCTACGACGTTCAGATCGGCGACGCCATTGAGAACAAGGAACTGCCATTCGTGCTCGGAGTGACCGGTGATTACACAGGGCACAACAAGGATTTGCCGCCTTTGAAGGAGCGCAAGTTCGTCAACATTGACCGCGACAACTTTGACAACGTGCTCGATGGGATGGCTCCCAGCCTGTCCATGCGCGTTGACAACAAACTTGACGAAGCCAGTGACAGCAAGCTGTCGGTCGAACTGAAGTTCAACAGGCTCGAAGACTTTGAGCCGCAAAACGTAGCCAAACAGGTCAAGCCCCTGGAGCAGTTGCTTGGAATACGCAGCCGCCTTTCCGACCTGAAAAACAAGTTGGGGGGGAACGACCGGCTCGAAGAACTGCTCGACAGCGCCGTGCGGGATACCGAAAAACTGCGTCAGATCAGCCAGGATCAAGCCGCTGACCAAACCAGGGGGAATGAAGAATGAGTGCGACCGCCGAACAGCAGGTTCAATCCGCGGCGCAAGCGGCAGAAGCGGCACCCGCGAGCCTGCTCGATGCCATCATCGAACAAAGCCGGGCAGCCACCAACGAGACAGAAAAAACCTACACGCGCGACCTCATCGGTGAATTGGTCAACCAGGTACTGGCGGGCACGCTCACCGTTTCCAAGGACTTGCTGGCCAGTATCGATGCGCGTGTGGCAGAGCTGGACGCACTGGTTTCGTCCCAGTTGAACGAAATCATGCATCAGCAGGATTTCCAGAAGCTGGAAGGCTCCTGGCGGGGTCTGAAGCATCTCGTCATGAATTCTGAGACCAGCACCCAACTCAAGATCAGGGTTTTGAGCGCCTCGAAAAAGGATCTCATCAATGATTTTCGCAGGGCCCCGGAATTTGATCAGAGCGCACTCTTCAAAAAGTGTTACGAGGAAGAGTACGGTACTTTCGGCGGCGCGCCCTACGCTGCCCTGATCGGTGATTATGAGTTCACCCGTCATCCAGAAGACTTCGCTTTACTCGAAGAACTCTCACACGTCGCAGCCTCCGCGCATGCTCCATTCATTGCTGCGGCCAGCCCCGAGCTTTTCGGGCTGGAGAGTTTTACCGACATCAGCAAACAGCGCGACCTTGCCAAGGTTTTTGATACCGTACAGTATGCAAAATGGAAATCCTTCCGGGAATCGGAAGACTCGCGCTATGTCGGTCTCGTATTGCCGCGCACTCTCGGGAGGTTGCCTTACGGGGTGAAAACCCATCCGGTCGAAGAATTCGCCTTCGAGGAAGATGTCGATGGAACCCGTCATGACAAATACCTTTGGACCAATGCCGCCTATGCTTATGCAACCCGTTTGACGGACGCTTTCGCTAAATACAACTGGCTTGCTGCCATCCGGGGTGTTGAGGGGGGTGGCCTGGTCGAGGGGTTGCCGACCCACACCTTCAATACCGATGACGGCGAAATTGCGCTCAAATGCCCCACCGAGATCGCCATCACCGACCGCAATGAAAAGCTGCTCTCCGATTTGGGCTTCATTTCGCTGGTGCATTGCAAGGACACTGACTACGCCGCGTTCTTCAGCGGCCAATCGACCCAGAAGGCCAAACACTACAACCTGGATGAGGCCAACGCCAACGCGCGCTTATCGACCCAGTTGCCCTACATCTTCGCCTGCTCGCGCATTGCGCATTACCTCAAGGCTATCGGGCGCGACAAAGTTGGCAGCTTCGTTTCAAGGCAAAGCGCGCAGGACTACATCAACACCTGGTTGAACCAGTTCGTCCTGCTCAATGACAACGCTACCCAGGAGCAAAAAGCCAAAAAACCGCTCCGGGAAGCACGCGCCGATGTCACCGAAATAGCGGGCAAACCCGGCGCCTACAACGTGGTCGCTTTCCTGCGGCCACATTTCCAACTCGATGAGCTGACGATTTCGCTGCGTTTAGTGGCCGAGCTACCCAAACCGACGCGCTAGCGTTGGGATATGTAGAGTGGAAGTACGAAGTACCTGGTCTCAACAACCTTTCTTCTTTTGGAGAACTATCATGGCATTTGACGGATTCATCAAGATCGACGGCATCCCAGGCGAAAGTTCGGATGCTAAACACAAGGACTATATCGAAGTCCTCTCCTTTGACCACGCGATGGAGCAACCGGCCTCGGCGACCGCATCGTCATCGGGTGGTGCGACCGCCGAACGGGTGAACCATAAACCGTTCGTTTTTGAGCACCAGATCGACAAAGCCAGCCCGCTGATCTACGAAGCCTGCTGCAAGGGCACCCATATCAAGGAAGTTGAATTCGTTCTATGCAGGGCGGGTGGCGATAAGGTCGTGTATTTCAAGATCAAGCTCGAACAGGCACTGGTGAACAAAGTCGTGCCGAAAGGTACAGCCAATGCAGACGGGTTCCCGTCCGAGTTGGTCTACCTGAGCTACGGTAAGATTAACTGGGAATACGTCCAACAAAAACGCGAAGACGGCACGGGCGGCGGCAGCGTCGCTTCCGGGTGGGATCTCACGGGCAACGCGCCAGTCTGAGCCCTGCTTCAACTTCCCTGCCCGCCGGATAAGCGGATCAGGGATTTTGCTTCAACCTGAACCCGCAGGCGGCAAAGGGATGCTTTTCCGGAAGCATTCCTTTGGCCGTGCCGCTTGCGGAACCGAATTGGAAAAATTTTGCGTGTGCTGACCGTGTGACAGCAAGTGGCGGCAGCGTGCCTGAATGCGCAAATGAAATATTATTTACGTCCCTGGTAAGAGGCTCTCATGGACTTTAGCCGCCTGAAAGAGGTCAAGAACAGCGTGAGCGGGCTGAACCCGCTGGAGAAGCTCTCGGCGATGCTGCCGGCGTCCCCGTTCGAGTCGCTGGAGGCGATGCTGGCCGATTTTGCCTCGGCCTTCACGCAGGGCAACCGGCTTTTTACGCTCCAGGTCGGCGACGGTGAGACCTTCGGCGACCGGCTGCTGCCGCAAAGCGTAGAAGGCACGGAGAGCCTGTCGAAGTGCTACAAGGTTGAGGTCATCTGCCTCTCGCCGGATGCCTTCATCCCCCTGGAGGGCCTGCTGGGCCAGGCTGCGCAGTTGGACATCACCACCGGGGAAGGCGGCGGGTTCATCCCAACGGAGGCCCCTGAAGAAATCACCCGTTGCGGGCTCATCACCCAGGCGCAGATGCTCCCCTCGGACGGGGGCTTTGCCAAGTACCGGCTCACCATCGAGCCGCCCGTGGCGCTCCTTCGCCACCGGGTTACGAGCCGGGTGTTCCAGGACATGAGCGTGCCGGAAATCGTTGAGCAAGTTTTGAACGAACACATCAACGCCAACCGTGCGATGGCCAGCAGCTTCAACCAGAAATACGACATCCTGCGCGAGCACCTGTACACCCCGCGCAGCTATTGCCTCCAGTACCGGGAAACGGATCTGGCCTTCATCGAGCGGCTGCTTTTTGAAGAAGGGCTCTCATACCGCTTTGAGCACACAGGCGGGGAAGCGCCCAGTGTGACCTTCATCGTGTTCGACGATCCGTTCAGCCTACCGGAAGCGAGCCAGAAGACAATCCGTTTCCACCGGGCGGAGGCGACGGAAAAAGAAGACAGCCTGACCGACTGGCGGCAGGCGCGGCAGATTGGCCCAGGGCAAACCACGCTGGCGAGTTTCGACTACAAACCTGTGCTCACGAACGAGACGGGGGCAGAAGGCTTTATTGGGCGAGGCGAAGAAGGGCTGGAAGCCGAAAGCACGCTGGAAGACTTTGATCCGCAGACGCTCTACTACGCAACCGACTTGGAGGGACTGGCCCGCTACGCAAGGCGGCGCCAGGAATCGCACGACTGGGCCAAGGTAAGTTGCCGTGGGGAAGGCAACGTGCGGCAATTGCAGGCCGGGCAGTGGTTCAGCCTCGCCGGGCACCCCTACTATGATCGGTTCAATGCGCAGGAAGAACGGGAATTCGTCGTGTGCACGGCAAAATTCAGCGCACACAACAACCTGCCGCAGAGCCTGGCCAACCGGCTCACGGCAAGCGGGTCGCCGTTTGATACAGGCGGGTCGCCGAGGGCGGCGACCCCTACGACAAATTGGGCAAACGTTTCCGTAGGGGACGCCGCCTTCGGCGTCCCGTCCCAAC